>Ga0256405_10001777_pt1 | contig 55505 bp, 65 predicted proteins | sample RumenRJG_02DNA_FD_189096 | JGI IMG/M metagenome (GOLD analysis project Ga0256405, IMG submission 189096) | Bovine rumen microbial communities from Lethbridge, Alberta, Canada - RJG_02 | ecosystem: Host-associated > Mammals > Digestive system > Stomach > Rumen | place: Canada: Alberta... | reverse complement strand
TATCCTTACAGTCCTGCCGGATCGGTTCGCGAAAGATCCGAATGCAGATATCGAGGATCTGCTTCCTTGGAATGATCAGATCAAACAGATCTGCAAACTTGGGGTGTAGATTATTTACCGCTTACACCATATCGCAGGCTTTGGTGTTCCGGTTACTGTCATTATGAATTATGAATTCTGAATTATGAATTGCGGAACGGAAGTCTTCTTCCGTTCCGCTTCTTATTGCAGGTTCAGGCTTTCCGCCCAGGCATAGACATCTTCCTTGGTGCTGCCGTTGTTGAAGCGCTTGGCCTCCAGCCACACGGCGTCTTCGCTGCCCAGCTTCTGGAGGTTCACCGCGCTGCTGCCCGCGCCGGAGGAACCGGAAGTGCAGAAGGGAATCACGGTTTTGCCGGACAGGTCCACGCTTTCCACGAAGGTGCAGAGGATCCGCGGGGCCTGGCCCCACCAGATGGGATAGCCCAGGAGAATGGTATCAAACCGGTCCAGGACCGGCATTTCGGCAATCTCCGGGCGGGAGGCGGGATCGTTCATCTCAATGCTGGTGCGGCTCTGCCGGTCATGGTAATTGAGATCCTCCGCGGTATAGGGCTCCGCGGGCCGGATCTCGAAGATCTCCGAGCCCAGGGCGTTGGCTGCGGCGATGGCCGCGGAGCAGACGGTCTTCTCCGGGGAGAAGAAGACCACCAGGATGCGGCTGTCCCCTTTGGGCAGTCTCGGGAAATCGTCCACGGCAAGCGTGGCGGAAGAGGTGGCGTCCTCGGCAAGCACAGGCATGCACAGCAGTATGAGGGCCATGAGGAGAAGAAACAGTTTTTTCATAAGAAGCTCCTTTCGTCTACAGCGGGGTGAACAAGAATGTGACAAAGGGACAGACCAACTGTCACATTTTTAAACGTGACAGTTGGTCTGTCCCTGTTGTCACGTTCACACAAGACGTAGTAAGGGATTCTTCCATTACAGTCGGAATGACACTATATCGTTAAGGCTTTGGTGTTCCGGTTACTTTCATTGTGCATTATGCATTGGGAACGATAGGGACAGTCCCTATCGTTCCACTATCGTTCCACTGATGTATTCCTCCATCAGGTATTTGCGCAGAGTTTCAAAGGTCTTTTCGTCCTTCATGCCGGCAGGCTGTCCGTCCAGCTGCTCCGCGCGGAGGCAGACGCCGCCGGAGCTGGTGACGAGGATCTCGTCCGCGTTCCGGAGATCCTCCAGGGTATAGGGCTCCTCCCGGGCGGGAATGCCCAGGGCCTGACAGGCGCGGAGCAGGTGGGCCCGGGCGATGCCGGGGAGGATCAAATTGTCCGCCGGGGCGGTATACAGGGTGCCGCCCTTAAGGATATGCACATTGCTGTGGGCGCACTCCGTGACCCGGCCGCCGGGGCGGTAGAACACGGTTTCCTGGCAGCCCTTCTCCTCCGCCTCCTGGGCGGCCATGACGGAGGGGATCAGGTTCAGGGTTTTGATATCGCAGTGGAAGAAGCGGGTATCCTCCCGGGTGATGAGCCGCAGGGGCGTCGTTCCGTCGTTCATCTCGCAGGGGGTGAGGGTGACCCACAGGTTCCCCTTCCCTTCCGGGAAGGCGTGGCGGCGCTGGGCGGTGCCGCGGGTCACCTGGTAATACACCAGGAGGTTGCCCGTGTCCATCTTTTTCACCAGGTCGTTGAGGAGATCCGCCAGCTCCTGCTTGCTGAGGGGCATTTCAATCCGCAGGGCCGCGGCGCTGCGGAAGAGGCGGTCGATATGCTCCCCGAGGGCGAAGATATGGTAATTCCGGCTCAGGCCCGCGTCATACACGCCGTCGCCGAACCAGGAGGCCCGGTCGTTCATGGGCACGGTCATTTCGTCCAGGGGACCGCAGGTACCGTTGTAATAGCCAAGCTTCTGCATGGAATCAGCTCCGTTCTCTGTGGAACGATAGGGACTGTCCCTATCGTTCCATTAAGGCTTTGGTGTTCCGGTTACTATCATTGTGCATTATGCATTGTGCATTGTGCATTTGGGGAACGAAAGTCTCTTTTGTTCCCCACGATTATACCGCAAACGGGGCGGAGTGAACAGAAAAAGAACAGGGAGGCGGTGGCATTCGGCCGGGAAACGTCGGATAATACCGGGTGAAGAAGAAAGGACCTGAGGGAGAATGTCGGAAAAGAAAAAACGCGGCGTCGGGCCGCTGCTGATCCTGCTGGCGGGCTGCTTCTGGGGCAGCATGGGGATCTTTGTGAGGAAGCTGGGGGAATACGGGTTTTCCCCGGTGCAGATTGCGGCCATCCGGCTGACGCTGGCGGCAGTGGGCTTCAGCATTATATTGCTGATCAAAGACCGGAAGGGATTTAAGATTCATCTGAAAGACCTGCCGCTGTTCCTGGGGCTGGGGTTTGGGAGCATCCTGTTCTTTACGGTCTGCTATTTTACGGCCATCCGGATGATGCCCCTGAGCACGGCGGCGATATTGCTGTATACCTCCCCGATCTGGATCATGCTGATGTCCGTCCTGTTTTTCCGGGAGAAGCTGACCGGGAGAAAGCTGCTGGCCCTGGGGCTGGCCTTTGCCGGGTGCGTGCTGGTTTCCGGGATCTCCGGGGAGGGCGTCACGCTGACGGGGCTGCTCATCGGCCTGGGGTCCGGCGTCGGGTACGGGCTGTACAGCATCCTGGGCACGGTGGCGCTGAAAAAGTACTCCCCCTATACGGTGACGGCCTACACCTTTCTGCTGGCGGCGGCCGGGTCCTGGCTGGTCTGCGGGGCGGGAGACATGATCGGGCATTTTGCCGCGGCGGAAAACCTGGGGTTCCTGCTGCTCTTCTGCTGCCTGACGGCGCTGGTGACGGCGGTGATCCCCTTCCTGTGCTACACAATGGGCCTGCGCCGGGTGGAGGCCAGCCGGGCGGGCATCCTGGCGACGGTGGAACCGCTGGTGGCCGCGCTGGTGGGCGTGCTGGTGTTCGCGGAGCCGCTGACGCTGACGGCGGGCATCGGGATCGCGCTGATCCTGGCAGGAGCGGTAACGATTAGCAATTCATAATTCATAATTCATAATGAATAGTTGAAATGGATACCGGAAGTTTCCGGTATCCATTTATCTTGCATGTTATCTTGTATGGTTTCATGAATGGCGGGAGAACGAAAGGAACCGTTTCTCCGTTCTCATCCCTGCGCCAGCTTTTCCTCAACGGCTTCCTCAATAAAGCTGTTCAGGCTCTGCTCGTGCATAATGGCATACATGGCCGCGCGCCTGTGGGTATCGCTGTTTTTAAAGCGGACATTCAGGCTGCCTTTATAGGCGGTTTCCGGCGCTGTGCCTTCTTCCTCGCATGCGGCAAGGTAGTCATCCACTGATTCATGAAAGTCGGTAACCAGCTCAGAGGCGTTTCTTCCTTCATAAGAGATCAGGGAGCGGATTCCCTGCACTTTTCCATAAAAGACGCCGTCTTTTTCAGAAAACTCCACGCTGCCGACGTAGCCTTTATATTCCATAATATTGTTCAAATCAATCCCTCCTGTTCGAGCTGCTCAACAAGCTGCCTGACCTGATACTCAAGCAGTTCTTTCCTTGGATGAGGTTTATGAAGTAAAATTTTGGTTTTATACTCATCACTGATAAAAATCACACGCGAGCCGCTGGTCTTCCCCTTATTATATCTGTGATATGTCAGATATCCCAGCAATGATTCCGCCTCATCAAAGGTGAAATCCTTAGGGATTGTCTTCAGTCTTGCGATCAGTTTTTCCTTTTGTCCCATCAGCTCACCTCCGCAATCAGAGTATAACATAAGGCGCATTTGTATTGCAACTATTTTTAGTTGCAGTGTGATGAAAGGTAGTTCTTTCTTACTATATGTCACATTTTTTGTGATAAAAGTTGTTTGTTTGGTCACATTTTTTGTGATTTATAATTTACACTGAGGACTGTCCCCCCAGTGTCCAAAAAACACCTGACACGATGTGTCAGGTGTTTTTGCGGGTGAGGATGGCGTCCTTGACCGCGCTGAGGATATATTCCCCGCCGACTTCGCCGCTGCGGCCGAAGTTAGCGACGGTTTTTTCACGGATGGCGCGGATCCGGTCCGAATAGCTTTCGTCCTGAAGGAGGGCGCGGATCTTTTCCGAAAGGCCGGCGAAGCTGCCGGGGCTGACCCTGACGCCCACCTGGTCCCGGAGGGTGAACTCCAGCGGCGGGACGGTGATCTTTTCATAGTCCGGGTTGTTGATCTTGGGCGGGGTGTCCACGAAGACGCAGGGGCGCTCCGTAACCATGACAAACTCATAGGCCGTGCCGGACCAGTCGCTGATGACCGTATCCGAATCGAAGATGGAGGTATTGCCGGTGAAGTCCAGCTCAAAGAAGAGGTCTCCGCCTTTGTAATCCTCATACCGTTTGACGATGGCGTTCATCCGGTCGCCGTAGCGCTTGACATACTCCGGATGGGGGCGGACGGTGACGTCAAAGCCCTGGCCCAGGAGCTCCTGCAGCAGGGGATCGATGCAGCTGTCCAGGATATTGTCCGGCTGCCAGGAGGGGGCGATGAGCACCTTTGGGCGCTGCCGCTGCGTGCGGGGCGAAGCCTGATAGGCGTCATACAGCTTTTCCAGCTGGCCGTAGCCGCAGGCGATCAGCTCCTGCTCCGGATCGCCGAAGAGCTTCTCCGTCTGGCGGATCTCCTCAAACTGGAAATCCCCGACGCAGAGGATCGCGTCATAATGGCGCAGGGCGCCGGTGTGCAGCACCATATGGGTGCTGAGCGGATAATGGAAGACGTAGACGTATTTAATGTTCTTGCTGTAATAGCTGCGCTTGTACTGATAGTTCCCCAGGTCGGACATGGTCATGACCACCACGTCCGCCTCCAGCTTCATGAACAGGGTGATGAGCTTTTTCGGGCCGATATAGTACGGAACGAGCCGGGGATTCTCCTTCGCCAGGGCGAAGACCTGGTCGTTGGGATCGCTGGTGACGTAATGGATGGTGAGTTTGCTGTTTTCCAGAAGCCAGATGATGATCTTCTCAAAATACTTGTAGAAGCCGCTGCCCTCGGAATAGAACACCAGGTGCTTGTTGCCCACGGAGAAGAAGCGCTTGTAGTCCACCTTCTCCCGGCGCTTTTCCTCCCGGCTGCGCACGGTGTCGCTGCCGGTGCGGGTATAGGCGGCCAGCTCTTTGCGGCTTTCCTCCAGCTCCGCCCAGTCGATCTCCTTTTCCGGCGGGCGGAGTTTATTGAGCAGCAGCTGCTGCAGGATGGTGAAGAGGTTGCTCCAGATCCAGTAAAAGCCCACGCCCGCGGGGACCGTGAAGCCCAGCACCAGGCTGATGCCCACGGAGACCGCCATGGAGGACAGCCTGGCCGCCTTGCCCTGGCTTTTCTGCAGGGGGTTGATCTTATTCTGGCAGAGGCTCAGGATCAGGGCGGCGAGGCCCGCCAGCAGCGGGAGGAGCAGATGGATACCGCCTGCGGCAAGGGGCGTGGCGGACAGGTCAAAGCCCAGGAAGGCGGTGTTCAGGTCCGGGCGGCGGAGATAAACATCCGGATGATAGATGATCTGCACCAGGCCGATGAGCAGCAGCACCTGAACCGCCACCGGGATCACGGTGGCGAAGGGGCTGTAATGTGCTTTTTTATACAGAAGGGCCTGTTCCTCGGCCACCTTGTCCGGGTCGCCGAAGTACTTGACCTTCAGGCGGTTGACGGCCGGCTCCAGCCGGACCATTTTGATGCCGTTTGCATGCACCCACAAAGACACGGGCAGCAGGACCAGCTTGGTCAGGAGCGTGAAGACGATCACGGCCAGGCCGTAGTTTCCCGTGAGGCTGTAGGCCAGCCGCATCAGCCACCCCAGCGGCGCGCAGATTAATTGCATACTTCTTCTCTCTTTTTATCCGAAATCAAAGATCTTCCAGGTCGTCGCTCTCGTCCTTGGTGACTTCCTCCCGGCCGACCGCCTTGGTGATCTTTTTCTTGGCCTTGCGCCAGTAAATGGTGAAGCCCGCGGCAAGGGCCACCACCAGGCCGATGGCCGCCTGGATGATCATGGTGGTGGTGGAAGGATCAATATACGCGCTGGCCTGGGTCGGCGTCATGACCATGCAGAAAACGCAGTAAAGCGTCAGAAGGAATAAAGGAAGGCCTTTTTTCATTGTTCATTCTCCCCTCGGATTGTTCGCGGAAAAACCGCTTTGTCTATTGTACTCGGTTTTGTAACAATTCACAATTCATAATTCAGAATTCAGAATTATTCCGCCTGCGTCGGGGAGAACGAGATCTCTCCACGCGGCCTGCGGCCTTGGTCGAGATGACACAGTGGAGGCTACGAGGTTCCGAATAACGTTCGGGGAGACTTTTGCTACAAGGGAGATTCTTCGACTGCGCCTACGGCTGCGCTCAGAATGACAACGCAGGCGCTGCGGTTCACTCATACGCCATGCGTCCGCAGCATATCAATTATGAATTATGAATTATGAATTGTGAATTGATGTTTGCCACCTTGTGTCAGTGTGCTTTTCCCTCCCCGGCGTTAGGCTGAAGGCGCGAAAAGGAGGGAACACCATGGATTACTACAACGCGGAACACTATATGGACCGGACGGCGGCAGAAGCCATGCGCAACGTGATGGAGGAAGGGCGGGCGCCCCTGAATGAGGAGGGCTGCCTGCGCCTGGCGGAGGCGCTGGTAAGGCTGGCGGCGGAGGATTACCTGCGAGCTTGGCGGTGCCTGCCCTGCCGGTCCGCGGAAAAGCGGATCGGGGAAATTGAGGAATTCTTCCTGTCGGAGCATTTCACAGGCCTGACGGGCCTGGACGGCAGGGCGATATTGCGGATTGTGAAGAGGGAGGCGAAGAAGCAGTGAAGGTGCCGGAGGTGATCCGCAGGCCGAAGGACCTGCGGAAGGAAATGGAACGGAAGCAGACGCGGATTGACACCCTGCGCCGGTTCGCGCAGCAGCTGACGGCTCCCCCGCGGGAGGTGAAGGTGAAAAGCAGCCCCGATCCGTCCCGCTTCCAGGCGCTGCTGGCGGAAGCCGCGGACGAGGAACAGGAGCTGAAAAAGCTGGAGGAGGAGCGGATGCAGGCGGTGACCGAGGCGGTGCTGGCCTTCTCCGCCCTGCCGGATGAAAGAATGATCCGGATCATGGAGCTGCGGTACCTGGAGGAAAGAAGCTGGGAGGAGATCGCGGAGGAGATGTGGATCAGCGAAAGCAGAATGTTTAAGCTGCACAAAGCGGCGGTGGCTGCTTTAGGCAGCAATGAAGAATGAAAATGAAGAATTGAGTTAGTATGACTATTTTTTGCTTCGGTGCAGAAACGGGAATGTGACAGCAGGGCGTATAGAATTGTTGTGATGTTCCGATCAGGTTCCCGAACGTGAACGGGTGGGGAGATCTCTCGACTCACTTCGTGCCCCGGGGCTGCCGCCCGTTCTCCGCTGAAAACGAGCACACTGGCTCGTTTTCCGGGCGCTCCGAACCCCAGGATGACACACTAGGCGCTGCGGTGTTCCGAATAACTTACACGAAAACTTTTGCTATAAGCGGAACGATAGGGACTGTCCCTATCGTTCCCTTAATTATGAATTATGAATTGTTGAGGAAGCATCCACGCTTCAGCGTGGCTAATGCTTCCCATGCTACAGCCGTCAGCGCTTTTGCGCTGGTAACGGCGATCGCAGAATTATGATTTGTTTCTTCTTCCCTTTTTGGTCTATAATAAGCATATCGGAACAAGTTGATGAACGAGACAGAAAGGATTTTGATTATGTCAGACGCTTTCAGGCCTAATCCCTTCCGGCTGGCTTTCGGGCTGATGCGGCTGCCGAAGAACCCGGACGGCAGCATCGACATTCCCCAGGTGTGCGAGATGACGGACCGGTTCATCGCCGCGGGCGGAACCTATTTTGACACCGCCTATGTATACGACGGCGGGGACAGCGAAAAAGCCTTCAGGGCCGCGGTGGCGGACCGGTATCCCCGGGAAGCCTATACCTTGGCCACGAAGCTGCACGCCTCCATCGGGGCGACGGACGAAGCCAGTGCCAAAGCGGAATTTGCCACCAGCCTTGAGCGCACCGGCGCGGGGTATTTCGACTACTACCTGCTCCACGCGCTGCAGCGCAGCACCTTTCAGAAATACGACGAATACCACCTGTGGGACTTTGTGAAGGAATTGAAGGAAAAGGGGCTGATCCGCCACTGGGGCTTCTCCTTCCACGCGGATCCGGAGCTGCTGGAGGAAATCCTGGACGCGCACCCGGACGCGGAATTCGTGCAGCTGCAAATCAACTACGCCGACTGGGACAACCCGGGCGTGGCCTCCCGCAGGAACTGGGAGATCTGCCGGAAGCGGGGCATCCCGGTGATGATTATGGAACCGGTGAAGGGCGGCATCCTGGCCGACCCGATCCCGGAAGTGAAGGAAGTGTATGACGGAAGCGGGGCGAAGGTCTCCTACGCCAGCTGGGCGCTGCGCTTCGCCGCCGGGCTGGAGGGCGTCCACGCGGTGCTCAGCGGCATGAGCAGCCTGGAACAGATGGAGGACAACCTGAAGACCTTCACGGACTTCCGCCCCCTGGACGAAAAGGAGATGGAGCTGATCCACAAGGCGCAGGCCGCCCTGGACGCGGATAAGTCTATCCCCTGCACCGCCTGCCACTACTGCACGAAGGGCTGCCCGATGGAGATCCCGATTCCCGAGATCTTCAACGTGATCAACCGGCGCAAGGGCAGTCCGGAATTCCGCACCATCCGGGAATACGGCATCGTGACCGCCGGACGGGGCACCGCCGGGGACTGCGTATCCTGCGGCCAGTGCGAGCGGGCCTGCCCCCAGGGGCTGCCGATTATCAAACTGCTGCGGCAGTGCAGGGCGGAGCTGGAGAAATGAAAAAGAAACTGAGGCTGTCCTTCAACGCGCCGGCGGTGCTGGGCTTTGTGGGGCTGTGCGTGATCGCGCAGATCATCAGCATGCTGACCGGCGGGCAGAGCAGCAAGGTGCTCTTCAGCGTATACCGCGCCTCCCTGGCGGACCCGCTGACCTACGTGCGGCTGTTTACCCACGTGCTGGGCCACGCAGGGTGGGACCACCTGCTGGGCAACATGATGTACATCCTGATCCTCGGGCCGATGATTGAGGAAAAATACGGCACCGGCACCACGGTATTCATCATCGCGGTGACGGCGCTGGTGATCGGGATCATCAACATGGCTTTCTTCCCCGGGGTGAGGCTGCTGGGCGCCAGCGGCGTCGTGTTCGCCTTTATCCTGATCTCCTCCATCACCATCCGGGAGGACAACACCATTCCGGTGACCTTCATCCTGGTGGCGATATTGTACCTGGGCCAGCAGATCTGGCAGGGGCTGTTCCAGCAGGACAACGTGAGCCAGATGGCCCACATCGCCGGCGGCGCGGTGGGCGCGGGGCTGGGGTTCCTGCTGGGCAGGGCCCATCAGCAAAAGGACCGTTCCTCGTTCTGAGGAACGGTCCTTTTGAATGAAGAATGAAAAATGAAAAATGAAGAATGGCGGATAAAACCACTTCCGATCGGAAGCGGTTTTGCTGAATTATTCCGTTTCCTGAATGAACACCGGGGACTGTCCGAGACCACTGAAGAAGTGACCTCGGATTGTCCCCAGTGTCCACTTTTATCTGTTCAACCGGATGCGGCGCCGCTCTTCCGCGGCGGCATACTCCTGTTTTTCCTCGGTGGTCTCCGGCACGAAGGGCGGAATGGCCACGGGGCGGTCCTCCTCATCGATGGCGACAAAGACGGCGTAGGCCCGGTTGATCAGCTCCCGGCTGCCGTCCAGGCGCTCCACCATGCTGTCCACCCGGACCTCCAGGGAGGTGCGGCCGGTCCAGGTGACCACCGCCTCCTGCACCACGGTATCGTTCAGGTAGGCCGGCTGGAGGAAGGTCAGGTTGTCGATGCAGACGGTGGTGACCGCCTGGCCGGTATAGCGGCGGGCCGCCACGGCGCCGACCACGTCGATCCAGGCCATGATCTGGCCGCCGAAAAGCCGGGGCTTGGCGTAGCCGTTGCAGTGCTGGGGCATGACGATCTGTACGGTAGTGGTTTTCTCTGCCATAGGCGTTTTCCTCCATCGGGTTTTTCTGACCGAATTATATCCCATCCGGCGGGGAAAAGCGACTTTTATTTTTTTGTTCGCTTTTCTTCCCTTCCGGCTTTTTTTATAATAAAACGGAAGGCTTAATACTCTGTTGATTATGTTCTTCACAGAATGATGTTCCTTTGGGTTGAAGATTTACATCCCCGGAGGAGATTTCTCCACTGCACTCACTTCGTTCGTTCCGGTCGAAATGACACCTGGAGGCAACGTTTTATCCATACGCCCTGCATCCGCAGTAAGGATCATTATGAATTATGAATTGTGAATTATGAATTATCTATCCGATTTATCCATTGACATTTACGCGGAGCGCTACCGGGGCATGACCCGGGAGCAGCAGACCTGCTGTCTGACGGGGCACCGGATGATTCCGCCGGGAGAAGAGCAGAAGATCATGATCCGCGCGAAGAACATCCTGGTCCGGCTGATCCGGGAGCAGAACGTCCGGTACTTCGGCGTGGGCGGGGCCGTCGGCTTTGACATGCTGGCGGCGGAATACCTGCTGCACCTGAAGGCCCACGAGGAACAGCAGATCCGGATCATCTCCGTGCTTCCCTACCCCGGATGGCGGGAAGGGGAGGAGTGGGACGACCAGCTGCGCCTGCGGGAGGACTGGATCCTGCGGCAGTGCGACAAGGTGGTCTACGTCCGGCAGGAATACGAAAAAGGCGTATTCCTCCTGCGGGACCGGAAGCTGGTGGACGGCTCCGGCTACTGCGTCAGCTACTGCAACCGGCCGAACACAGGCACCGCCTATACGGTGAAATACGCCATGAAACGCGGAGTAAAGGTACTGAATGCCAGCAGTTTTGATCTGAGGAACTTGTGAGAACGAAAGGAACCGTCCCTCCGTTCTCTTCTCATTCCTTCATCAGGCCCGCGCCTGCGTTCCAGGCTTTGCCGACCTGTTCCCCGGAAACATAATAACCGTGTTTGAACTGATCGAAAATCAGAGCGTTCAGTCTGGCAGGATCAATCTTTCCTTTTTCATCCAGGACAGCTTCATCCGCTGCCACGTTGACGATTTTTCCGACAATTGCATACATGTTATCCGTATTGATAATCTCCGCAAGCTCGCACTCCATGACAACCGGGAATTCCTCAATGATGGGAGCATTCACATGCTCGCTCTTTACGGCATGATATCCCGTGCGCTCGAATTTGTCGTTCATCCTGTTGCCGGAGGCAATCCCGAAGAAATCGGCAACATCCATATGCGCCTTGTCAGCCAGGGCAACGGTAAGGGCTTTCGTTTTCAGAATGTTCTGCGTTGTTTTGTGATCCTCGTCAATGAACAGCGCAATCTTATCCATGGCACAGATCATGCCCCATGCCGCGTTCATCACATTAACCTTGCCCGTTTCATCGTAGGCAGCCACCATCAGCACCGGCATCGGATAAACAGCCTGAACCAGCCCCAGGTTTTTCTTCATTTTCATCATCCTCCTGTCTCTTGCCTGATCAGCAGTTTCATGCTATCATTCATCCGACATGATTACAAGTACCAACATTAAAGTAAGGTACTTACCTAGAGGTAAGTAATGGAAGAGAAACGAATCGACGGAGCCTGTTTTGCCGATACAGGTTACAGCTATACCCTTTCACTGATTTCCGGCAAGTATAAACCAGTGATCCTTTATTGCCTGATGGAATATGAACCGGTCCGGTTCAATGAAATGCAGCGATATCTTGGCAGGGTGGCAGATAAAACGCTGAGCCTTCATCTGAAGGAGCTTGAGCGTGACGGACTGATCCATCGGAAGATGTATCCTGAAATTCCCCCCAAGGTTGAATACTCCCTGACGGAACGGGGGCATTCTCTCATGAAAGTGCTGGACCAGTTGTGTACCTGGGGAAATGAAAACAGAAATGACAGTGCATTCCCGTCCTGCGGAGGCTGCAAAGATGATCAGCCTGAACATAAAGCATAATGAATTAACGGCTGAAGAACTCTTCAATGATCACGGCGTTCCCGGGACAGAAATCTTTGTTGAGCCGTGTGCCATGCGTGACAAGATTCAGTTTTATGAAAAGTTCGGTTTCAGCGCCAATGAAGCGCAGCGGTTACGAAAGTATCTGCGGGTCCGGGAATAAGAAGAACGGAGGGAAACGTCCCTCCGTTCTCACGTTTTACGGCCGGAAATTATCCGGCGAGGGGCCTTCGTCGTCCTTGTCCCGGCCGAGGCGGATGAGCAGGATGACGCCGCCCACGCAGGCCGCGCCGATGGCCAGGCGCTTCAGCCCTTCCCAGATCAATGGGGAAAAGAACATGGTAAAGAGGCAGTAGACCGCGCCCACACCCATGGCGATGATCAGGATAAAGCGGACGATGAGTCCCATGGCGCCGCCGAGTACGGAAAGGATGTCCTTCAGCATTTTGTCGTTCCCCGGAATACAATTTAATTCATAATTCATAATTGGCATGGTTTTTGGCAGAAAATGTTCCTGTTGCTTGAAGGTTTACATCTCCGGAGGAGATTCCTCCACTATGGTCGGAATGACAACGTGGGCGCTACGAGCTAATCATTAGACCAGGTATCCAGAGTATATAATTCTGAATTCTGAATTCTTAATTCTGAATTCTATTTATGATCGCTTGTCCTTCGGTTTTCAGCCATTTCAGCGGCTGCTTATAGTCCGGCAGGACCTTCTCCACCTCCGCCCAGAAGCGGGGGGAATGGTTCAGTTCCTTCCGGTGGCACAGCTCATGCACAATCACATAGTCCAGCACGTCCTCCGGGCAGAGCATCAGCAGGCAGTTGAAGTTCAGGTTGCCCTTGGCGGAGCAGCTGCCCCAGCGGGTTTTCTGGTTCCGGATGGTGATCCGGCTGTAGGTGACGCCCATCTGCCTGGCCCGGGCCGCCACCCGGGGCGGAATCTCCTTCAGGGCCCGGTCGGCCAGGGCGTTCACTTCCTCCGCCGTCAGCTTCGGCAGCTGCGGCCGGGAGCTGATCTTCGCCAGGGTCTTTTCAATCCAGCTCCGCTTGCTTTCCAGCACCCGGCGGATCTCCCTTTCCGGCATGCGCAGCGGCGCCCGGACGGTAATTTCGCCCGAGTCGTCAATGCGGATGCCCACGCTCCTGCGCCGGCTCCGGATCAGATGGATATGCCACGAGTTTTCCATGCTTTTCCTCCGCTTTCAGCGATGTTCCGATTAGGTTCCCGAACGTGAACGGATGAGGAGATTTCTCCACGCGGGCACTGTGTGCCCTTGGTCGAAATGACACAGTGGAGGCTGCGATGTTCCGATTGAGTTCCAACCAGCTATAATTCTGAATTTTGAATTCTGAATTCTGAATTATTAAAATACTCCCGTAATAAAGATCTCCAATCCAATCAGGATCAGGATAATGCCGCCGAAAACGGAGGCCTTGCCGGCCAGCTTCAGCCCCAGGCGCTTGCCCAGCTTGACGCCGAGAACGCAGATGCCGAAGGTCACCGCGCCGATAATCACGGCCTCCGTCAGGGCGGAAAGCAGATCGTATTTCGCGATGGTGAAGCCCACGGACAGGGCGTCAATGGAGGTGGCGATGCCCTGCACCAGCAGCGCCCCGCCGCGGAGCAGCTTCTTTTCCTCCTCATCCTCCCTTTCCGTTTCCTCCTGCAGGCCTTCCCGGATCATCTTGATGCCGATGAACAGGAGCAGCGCCAGGGCAATCCAGGGGATGAAGGGCTGAAAGGCCTGGAAGGCTTCGGCGATGGAATGCACGCACAGCCAGCCGGCCAGCGGCATCGCCGTCTGGAAGAGGGCAAAGGTACCGGCCACCAGCAGCACCCGGCGGGCGGGCATGTTCGGCTCGTTCAGGCCGTTGGCCACGGAGACCGAGAAGGCGTCCATCGCCAGGCCGACGCCGAAGAGGATGCTGTTGACCACAAACATGAAACCGATTGACATGACAGGACCTCCCAATGAAAAAGTCAGGCACGGCGAAACCGTACCTGACTGTCTTGGGAGACCGTACATGTATAGCTTCGCAGTTATACATGAGTCTCGCATATTAAAGCAAGCCAGGCCGGGGGGCCAGTATGTTGACTTGCTGCGCATTCACGCTTGCTACTCCCTCATGGGACGGAAATCATTGTAAGAGCCGGTCTCGCTGTTAGTCAATGCTAATATCTGTTTCCCGGTCCCACTGCCGCAGGAAGGCCTCCATGAACGCGTGGCGCTCCTCCGCCAGCGCCTTCGCCTGCTCCGTGTTCATCAGATCTTTGAGCAGGAGCAGCTTTTCATGGAAATGGGCGATGGAGTCCTCCGGCGTCCGGCCGTGCTTTCCGCCGTAGGCAAAGGTGCGGGCGATGCCCACCGCGCCGATGGCGTCCAGCCGGTCCGCGTCCTGGATCAGCTGACCCTCGATGGTTTCCGGGCGCTTGCCCCGGTTCTGGCTGAAGGACACCGCGTTGATCGCCCCGCAGATCCGGTCTGCCGTTTCCACGTCCACGCCCTGCTCCGTCAGGAAGCGCCGGGCATTGGCGTTATGCTCCGTATGGAACAGCTTATGGTCGTCCGCGTCATGCAGCAGGGCGCCCAGCGCCACCACCAGCGGATCCGCCGCGGGGGCAGACTTCGCCAGGTGCAGGGCCGTGCGGTATACCCGCAGGGCATGCTCCAGGCCGTGGCCGTCCGCGTTTTCCGCGAAGAGCCGCCGGATATATTCAATCGCCGCGTCAATGATCTTCTGCATCTTCCTTACCGTTCCCCGTTTCATTTTCCCCTATCATACCACGGAAAAAAAGGGAACGAAAGGGACTGTCCCTTTCGTTCCCTCCCCGGCAGCAGGCCATGGTTTATGCCGCAGGCGCGGCGGTTTCCGGGTCCGCATCCCATGGCCACTCCGCCATAACAAGCCCGGCAGGGAGTTCAAAGCGGCACGCCACGTTCAGGATTTTTTCAATGTGCGTCACATAAGCATAAAGCGTCATACGCTCCGCTTCATCCGGCGTAATATCCAGAACATATTCACCCCATTCTCCCTTGTGTTCACCGGCAGAATTCCAGGACAGCATATCAAACTCAACGACTCTTCTTTCGTCCCCGTCCCCGATTTCAGCATCGGCAGAAGCCGACCAGGAAGGATAATGCGTATTATCGATACGTACAGATGAAGGATCCGCATCATGGAATTGCACATGGAGCTTATTGTCAATCCAGCCGATCCCGGACAGGGAAAGCGTTCCGCCCATGGATTCCTCCAGCGGCTGCGTATAATCCAGGATTTCAGGATACATCAACACGTCCGCGGAAGATATGCTAAGCTGATCATGCGCCAGGAGACTGGTGTTTTCCGGCAGAGCCGTCACTGCCGCGTCTTTCCCGTACTTCTCCAGCAGCGGAAGCAGGTCAACCCTCTTTGCCTCCCGGGCACCCAGGCCGCCGAATTGCAGCATAATCTTCTGGTCAGCCTCTGCCGGATACACAAGTTCAAATTCTTTCAGGCAGGTCACTTTTTTCTGTTTCTCAGTATCATAGTCCAATCTTATCAGACTGCTGGTGTTGTAATCCAGAGAAGGTTCCAAGGTGATCACCGGATCCGCTTTGAGCCGGCCTCCTTCCAGATCCTCAGCCGAAAAGACAACATACAGTCTCTGGTCCCTGATCAGGGCGGAAATGACCTCCATGCGAATACCCTGCTCTATAATGTGGAGATTCACCGGTTTCAGGTCCTTCAGCAGTCCCGGGCGCTTGTTCTCCAGGGCCACGGTCCAGTCATCCGCCGGGAGTTCCGCTTCCTCTTCCCGATCAGCCGGTTCCGCGGCGGTCAGGTCCGGAAGCAGATCCAGCGGAACCTCCACAGTCCAGTCATCCCGGAGGGTCGCCCTCATGATCGTCCCGTATCCGTAAAGCCTCATACTGTCCACGTCTTCCGGCGTGCAGTTGAATATATATTCCTCCCTGCTGGTTTCATTCTGCAGATTGAACCAGGACACCGGACTGCCGTCCACCCTGATTTCCTCATACGGTTTCCCGGTCACGCTGCAATTGACAAACAGGTGCATATACTCATAGTCAGGATCCGGAGATTTCTCATTTTTCTCCACAAGCTGCACATGCAGCTGATCCCCGATCCAGCCAATGGCCGACAGGTATGTATTGCCGTCCAGATGAATATCCAGGGATCCCTCATCATTGAGAACTTTCAGTCCGTCTTCCGCACGCTTTCCGTCAATCGTGAAAACAGGATAATTCTCCGGCAGCGTTATGCCCTCCTCCGTTCTGCCGTCCAGCTCCAGCAGCGGAAGCAGGTCGACTTCCCTTTCCTCCTTGAAATCCAGCTCCTCAATACCAACCCGGAGAGCATTGTTTTCAGCCAACGGCGCTTTGGACAGATCCACGCTGTAGAGCCAGGTGATTTTGTTTTCTGTCCGGTTGATTCCCAGCCTTATGTAATGGCCGTATACAGTTCCGTCCTCCGTTTGCAGATCGTGCGGCGGATCACAGCTGTAGTCACTGTACTCCCCGCTCAGTTCCTGTGTGGTAAGGAGGAAATAAGCATTATCTCCTTTCCGGCAGCCGGAAACCACTTCCATCCGGATTCCCTGCTTTTCCATGCTCAGGCCGATGGGCGTCAATTCATCATAGGCAACTTCCTCCATATGGGCGTCCATCGTGTCCCGGAGGAACGCCTCCTCCGTCACGAGGGTCAGTTCCTCCTCCGGAACCGCTTCGGCAGGCTGGCTGTTTTTGAAGCCTTCCGGGTTGATTTCGTATTCATACGATCCGTTCCGGTTCATTTGCAGCCAGATCTCAAGAGCATGGCGGGTATACCGGTATCCGCCGTCTTCCGCATCCCACTGTACCGTCACATCCAGGGTGCGGACCGGATCGTCGGCCTTTCCGGAAATGCCGTGAAGTTTAAATCCTCTCGGGGTGCCGGATGCCATGATCTCCTTCGCGGCCTGTTGAAAATCGGCCGGGCTGCCATCCCATTCGTGCTCAAATGCATCCGCCACTGAATCGGCATTGCCCAGAATCCAGTCCCTGAAGAACCGCCACAGGCAGAAGCTGACATCCGCTTCCTGCTCATTCCCGGTGCCCGCGTTTGCCTCGTCCTGCGCCAGGATGTCAGAGAGTGAAAGCTGAACCTCCCATTTATCCTCCACGGTTCCTGTGTTTTCGATGATTTTGGCAGAAAGAGAAGACACCTGGCGGCCGGACAGCTTATCCGGCGACATGAACTCCACCCATTCTTCCACACCGTCATTGTTTTCATCCCAGCGGATTGAAGAATCATACAGGAAATCAAACTCCGGACTTGTAATTCCTGTATAGAAACGTCCCTCGCGGTTATTCGCATAATGCAGCTGCACATGCAGGACGTCATCCACCCAGCCGATCCCGGTCAGGGTTATATCCTTTGCCAGCGGCACATTCAGCGGTTTGGTGTAATCCAGCACCTTCACGCCCTTGCATGCTTCCTCGTCCGGAACAAGCCGCATATACGTCCCGTCATCCCTGAATACCGGAAGCAGGGTCGGCGGATCGACCGTTTCCGCCTTTTCTCCGTACTGCTCCAGCATCGGAAGGAGATCAACAGACGTTTGGTTATCAATGCTCAGGTTCTCAAAGCCCACCGTCACACGGCGGTCTTCCGGCAGGATACGGCTTTTATATTTTATACATTCCGCATAGAGCAGTTCTCCTGTCGCCTCATCGAAGGAAACAGGACCGCCTTTCCCTCCCGTGTCTCTTTCGCCGATATCGTCAGTCAGATCCGGCCAATGGAGTATTCCGGTGCCGGCATTGATCCTGTCTCCCTGCAGATCCTTCAGGGTATAGACAAACAGCGCCTCATCGTCCTTTACCGCCGCGGCTTTCATTTCCCAGCGGATGCCCTGCTTTTCACAGGAGGCGTTCACCGGAACCAGGGAATTTGCCAGTTCCGGCCAGTCGTACTCTATTTTCGCACGACTGTCATCATTCGGCACCAAGGTCTTCAGCAGGCCTGTACCCCGCGCATTCGCTTCGCCTTCCCCATCCGTTTCCTCTCCCTTGCCTTCAGACAGGGCAGTCACCAGGGGCGTGGCGGTTTCCCGCGCCCGGATGGTGTCCGGCCGGATAATCAGATTCCGGGAAGCGGCTGTTACAAAGCACAGCACCAGCGCCGCCACCAGGGCAATGACAGGCTTCCGGTACCGGGATTTTTTCTTTACCGGGGCCTGCTCCTTCTGCTGCATAAGGGAAATGACCTTCCGGTCCATTCTTTCCGCAAAGCCTTCCGGCGGCACGGGGCTGTGCGCCTGAAGCGTTTTTTCAATATCATTCTTCAACATCTCTCAAGCCCTCCTTTTCCAGGTTCTCCCTGAGGATCTTCAGCGCGTGACCGATGCGGGTGGAAACCGTTCCCCGGGGAATCCGGAGCACGGAAGCAATCTCCTTTTCGGTCATTCTCTCCTGCATTTTGAGAATCAGGGGGATCCGGTATTTGTCCTCCAGGCCGCAGATATAGTCAAAAAGCAGGTCCCCGCTTTTCTCCGCCGCCCGGTTTTCCGGCACGGCGTCCAGGGGGACAAACTTTTTCCGCCTGCGCAGCTCGTTTTTCGAGCTGTTGACCACGCAGCGAACCAGATAGGCGCCCAGCGCGTCCGGATTCCGGATCAGGGCCAGGTGATTCCAGGCAGACTCAATAGCCGCGGACACCGCGTCCTCGGCGTCCGCCTCCGCATGCAGGAATCCCATCGCGACGCGGTACATCCTGTCCCTGTTTTCCCGGACCGTTTCCAGGAAATGCCGTTCCCGATCCATCCACATATCCTCCGAATTTGATCGATCTGTAATACAGACGCACCAAAGAGGGCTTTTTGCTTTTGGGAAATGAAAAAAATGATCCGGCTATGTATAACACAGCCGGATCAGAGCGTCAATTGTTTATCTGGTTTCTGCTTCCGCCGACTCCGCTTCCGGGCAGATTGTGCTCAGCGGGAACTCAACCGTCCATCCGTCATCCAGGACATCCGTCAATACTAATAAACTGGTATCCAGTTTCAGACCGTCGGTTTCATCCGGCTTAACGTTATAGATGAACTCTTTCCATTCCGCGCAATCATCATAATCCGCGTCAAACTCTATGATGTAATACGGATCGCCGGCGCTGCAGGAAATTCCCGCGGACCAGACGTCATAGTGGGTTGTATTTCCCCTTTGAATTTTACTTCTGCCCGTATTATGGAGCTGCACATGCAGCTGGTCGTCAATCCAGCCGATGCCGGAGAGGCAGACATCCCCGAAGAGCGGGATATCCAGCGGCCGGGTGTAATCCAGGACCTTCAGGTCCCGGGGCAGTTTTTGTTCCACGCCTTCCTGACGCCTGATTGCGTCCGGCTGTTCCACGCCTTCCACGGTTTCTCCGTACTGTCGCAGCAGCGGAAGCAGGTCAAAGATTCCCCACTGCTCCAGCCTGAACAGGTCAATACCCGCATTGACTGTACGGTCTTCAGCCGTAACAGGTTCGTAGATCGTCGGCATGAACGCATAGTATGTCTTATGTTCCACTTCGTTCGTATACAGGGTACGAGTATCATATCCTCTGATACTGTCTGACATATCGCTTGTGAATAACGGAATTTTTCTGTAATCCGTATATTTCCCTTTCGGATCCTGCACGGAAATCACAAAGCAGGAGTCCGTTCCGCTGACATAGCCGGAAACCACTTCCACACGCAGCCCCTGCTTTTCAGACACCAGATGGACCGGAAGCAGTTTATCACTGACGCCGGGCAGTTCCTGATCCAGATTAGCCCTGATGATTTCATCTTCCGAAAGAACGCGCACCGCTTCCGGGCAGATTGTGCTCAGCGGGAACTCGATTCTCCACGGTCCGAAGATCTGTTCCTGTCCAATGTTCGGGCAGAAATACATCTCCTTGATTTTCTCATCGCCGGGCCCGATGTCAAAGATCACTTCAGTATAAGATCCATGATTGTCTGCATCATACCAGGACAGTTCTGAACGCTGCACAAAGTTGAAGTAGAAGGACGCTCTTGTCATGTTTTTCACACAAAACTGCACATGCAGCCGGTCATCAATCCAGCCGATCCCTGTGATCTTCGTGTTCGGAAGCACCTGGATATCCAGAGGATTGCGATAATCCAGAACCTTTGACCCTTCCGGGGTAACAAAGGTTCCCTTCTGTACATCCCATTCACTGACTTCTTCCGGAGTGGGGACGCCTTCCGTAGTCCGACCGTACTGCTCCGCAAGTTCCGCGATATTCACCCAGCAGTTCTGCAGAAAATCCAGGTAATCCAGCCTCAGTGAAACGCTCCTGTCCGTAAGATCGACAGGCCGGTTCCCGTAATGGGGATTCCACATAAAGTATGCCTTCCGTGCCGCCCTGTCACGATATACAAGGCTGCTGGAACAGGTTTCCCATTTGCCGATGCTGTCCGACAGGTCAGATACATCCAGGGATCCGAGATCATATTTCCCTTCCGGATCCTCCAGGGAATAGAAGATGTATTCTTCCCCGTCTTTCAGCAGGCCGGAGATCAGCTCCATCCGGATTCCGTCCCGTTCGCAGGTCAGGCCGATCGGCCGCAAATTTTCCCTTAATCCTGGGTAATAATAGTCCAGATCAACATTGATGTACGTTTCCCTGGACAGGGAGAAGGTCTCCAACGCCGGATCCATTTCCGCGGGCTGCCCATGGTCAAAGCTGTTCAGGTCAATACCGAACCTGCTTTTCTCAAAGTCTGTATTGATCCGGACCTCAAACCGCTCGCACCGGGAGCTTTCCCCGCTGCCGGAAGCCAGTTCCACCGTGCAAGTGTACACTTTTTCTTCGCCTTCCGGCCGGATACCGTTGATCTGGAAGTTCAGGGGCGTTCCGCTTTCCAGCAGTTCCTTCACCCGCGCTTTGGAGGCTTCCCCGTTCAGTTTGTGGGTGAGATTCAGCGCGTTCACCATGTCATCCACGTTTCCCTGCGCCCAGTTGCCGAAGAACCGCCACAGGTTGAACTGGTTATAGTCATCCCGCATTTTCTGCGCCAGGCCGGTTTCCGGCACAGCAGGATCAGCTGCGGCCGCTTCTTTCACAGCGGCGTCTGCGGTCTCCGCGCCGCCTGCCGTTTTCGTTTCCGGGCAGATCAGGCTCAGCGGGAACTCCAGATCCCACGATCCGCTCCTGGGCCTGCCGCCGTTCGCCACGGAAGACAGCTGCACGGTCACCATACGGTCCGTAAGATCAGCCTTTTCCCAATATTCGTAATGGCCCATCCGGATAGTCTGATGTTTATCCGGATCGTGATACAGTTCTCCGTCCTGGAACATTCTGTGTGCCCCGATGCTGTCCGACAGAGTATAGATTTCCCAGCTGTCATCGCCGGACTGCATCTCCAGATCCTGGACAGAATATACATACCATGCTTCATTGGGCGTAACAGCACCGGAGATCAGTTCCATCCGGATTCCGTCCTTTTCGCAGCTGACGCCGCTGACCGGGAACAGTTCCGCCGGGTTATCAAAGCCCTTCAGATTGCGGTTAAAGATCGCATCTTTGGAAAGATCAACAGCCTTCACAGCCGGATCGTTTTCAGCCGGTCCGAGAACTACCAGACTGAGCGGATCAGGCATCAGCTGCCCGTTATTGATCCATCTGATATCCAGTTCGCACCGCTGATACTGCGGTTCCTCTCCATTGCCCGGATCCGCCAGGATGGTAAGGGTGACCTTACGCACTTTGCTGTCATCTGTCACAGAGACGCTGTTTACCTGGTAATTCAGCGGTCTGGCGAAGGACAGCTTCTCCTTCACGGCCTCCAGGATGGAAGACGCCTTATCAGTCCGTTCATACTGTGCAAAGACAGCTGCATTGTCCCAGTTCTTCTGGGCCCATTCAACCATAAAGCGATCCAGCTCATCATAGCCCCGCCCGAAGCCGTCTTCTTCCGCCCCGGCGGTCACCTGATCATCCGGGATACGGATCGGATCCAGCGGGACGTTTACGGTCCAGTCACCTTCAAGGATCCTGTCGGTAACGATGATAGACGCAATAAGCTCCATCTTTTCCGTGTCTTCCGGCTGACAGTTGAGCACATGTTCAGTCCACTCGGTCCATCCGTCACCGTCTCCGTCCCAGCTCAGCGGGGCATAATCATTATAGATTTCCCGGAAGGACTTCCCTGTCACAGAACAGGAAACGTTCATACTGCCCGCGGACGCGCGGCCATTGCGCAAGTCAATAACGTCCCGGCCTGTGTTGTGAAGCTGCACATGCAGCTGGCCGTCGATCCAGCCGATACCGCCCAGGCACACATCCCTGAACAGGGGAATATCCAGCGGTTTTCTGTAATTGAGCACCTTCAGGTCTTTCGGCGGCTCGGTACCGCCGTATTTTCTCTCTATATTGGGAAGGGCAGTCCCTTCCTCTGTCCCGCCGTGTTCCTTCAGCAGGGGCAGAAGATCGATCCTGCTGCCGTCTTTCACTCTGAAATCACCGTATCCAACCCGAAGGCTTCCGCCGGATGACGGCACCAGGTCAGACAATTCCAGGCAGATCATCTGAGTACGCTCGTTTGCTCCCGGATCTGAAGGCAGGTTCAAGAAGCTCGTTGAAACAACATCATCATTCCAGAGCGGTGACTCCTCCAGCTCATAGTCTGCATATTTCCCGTCAATATCCTGTACTTTGCACATGAAGTATGCATTTTTTCCCTTCACGTAGCCGGAAATCACATCCACCCGGATCCCCTGTTTTTCAACGCTGAGATTCAGCGGAATCAGGGCATCCATAGATATTCCCAAATGCGCTTTCATGTTGTCCCATATGATACCTTCCTTGGTCAGGAGAACAAGATCATCTTCGGGAACAGCTTCCGCAGGTTCGCCGGCGGCAAATCCCTTCGGATCAACGTAGTAGATATCATTCCCGCCGCTGAGACGCCGGAAGGCGATCTCATGCTTTTTCCAAGTAAAAGAGCCGTCTTCCGCCTTCCACTGCATAGCAATGCTGGCCGTGCGAACAGGATCCTCCTGCCCGCCGGAAATCTGGATGAACTGATATCCCCGCGGTTTGGCGGACGCCGCCAGATTCTCAATCGCCTGCGCGGCATCCGGGGTGTTTGCTTTCCACTCGTCCGCACACAGGCTCAGCATCCGGTCTGTATCCTTTTCAGCCCAGCCGACCATGAAGTCCCGGAAGGTGTACGTAATCTGGCCGACTGTTTCGTCCGCCGCGATTCCCGCGCCGTCCGCCGGTCCTTCTCCTTCGCCTTCTCCTTCTCCCTCTTCGATGCCCTGGGCCAGCGCCGTCTCAATGGGCTGCACCGTATACTGGGCCTTGCCCGTCCGGATCTCGTCCGTATGCCCGGACAGGTTCAGGGTATCATTCACCGCCAGGAAGCCGATGAACAGCACCAGAGCCATGGCCATGGCCAGCACCGGCCTGCGGTAGCGCAGCCAGTCCCCGGCGGTGCGCCGCTTCTTCTGCGTTTCCTTTGCCCGCAGCTCGCGGATTGTCTCCTTTGCCGCTGATTCAAAACCCGGAGTTACCGGCCCGAAGGCCTTCCGGAAATCTTCCGCTTTTTTCATGATTCAAACACATCCTCCCTGCAAATGCTCTGCAGCTGCCTGCGCCCCCGGTTCAGCCTGGACTTCACCGTGCCCTGCGGAATGCGCAGGATGGACGCGATCTCCCTGATGTCATATCCCTCAAGGTAATACAGCAGAATCGGTATTCGTTCCCGCTCCTCCAGCCGGAGCAGGCATTCCTTCAGGTCAACGGAGGGAGCCTCGGGCCCGGGCGGCGGTTCCGGAACAGACGCCGTCGGGATCATACGCTGTTTTTCCCGCTGGATATCATGGCAGACGTTCAGCAGGATGCGGATGATCCAGGTGCGGAAAAAGGAATCATTGATCAGTGAATCCTTCTTCTCCCAGGCCCGGCGCAGGGCCTCCTGGACCGCGTCCTCCCGATCCGCTTCCACGGACAGCTGGCTGCAGGTTACGCGGTACAGCGTCTGCATCATGTCCGTTACGGATGCCTCAAAGGTGTCGCCTGTCATCTTGCTTCCTCCAGTTCTGCGATTACGCCTATTAGACGGACTCGTACAGGGATTGGTTCACGGAAGGAGTAAAAAAAGTGAATCATGGCCGGAAAAATCCCCTCCGGAACACCAGAGGGGACAGGAAATCCATATGGTTTATTTCAGGCGGTCGTTGGCGACGTGCAGGACCCACTCGCCGTAGGTTTCGCCGGTGTACAGCTCAAAAGCCTGGTCAAAGCTGTAGCCCTCCGGCACCCTGAGAATCTGCACATGGTAGTTTTCCGGCGCGCCGTCAAAGGTGATAACGCCGTCTTCGCCGCCCTGGGCCATGGTGCAGACCGCGTCCGTGCAGAAGTTGACCGCCGCGCCGGGCACGGGATTGCCGTCCTGGTCCAGCACATGGATCACGTAGGCCTTCTGCTCCGGCGCCTGCGCGGGTTCCTCCGCCGCTTCCTCCCAGGTGACCTCATAGTCCATGGAGCGCAGGTAGGCGGCCACGTCCTCCAGATTTTCCTCCTTTTCCACGAGGAAGAACTCCATCAGGTCCGGATCGCCGTCCCCGCCCACGTTGTAGTACAGGCCGTAGAGATAGGGAACGCCCTCCGGGCTCTCCAGGACCTGGTCATAGGCAAAGACATTGCGCTGCGCGTCCAGGATATCCGGCAGGTCCACCCGGGACACCTTCGCGTCGTCGTAATACATCATGTCCGCCGCGTCATCCGCGGAAGAGATGGTGAAGCGCAGGTGCGCCGTCTGATCGTTGACCACATAAACCGGCAGGGGCTTGTCCGCGCCGGAAAGGGTGAAGTTGAACTTCTTCACGTTCTCATTATCCACATACAGTGCCCGGGAGGAGACCGGATAGGCGCGGGTGGTTCCCTTCTTCGGGATCTTTGTCAGCACGGCGGTCTCTGTATAGTCGTCTCCCAGGTAGCGGTCCAGCACATTGCCGACTTCCTCCGCGGTGTTGAAGCTGCCCAGGCGCAGGAAGCCCGTATTGCCGAAGCGGTCAATGACGACCGTGGTGGGCACGCCGTACTGGGCGACGTAGTTATACAGGGCCGAGCCCTCGTCCCGCCCCATGGGGAAGGTGAGATTGTACTCCTCCTTAAACGCCGCGATCTTTTCGTTTGTATCCCCGTCGTCATAGGACAGGGCGATGAACGCCACCTTGTCCTTATACTGCTGATAGGCTTTTTCCAGGTCCGGGAACTCGCTCTGGCAGGGGCCGCACCAGGTGGCCCAGATGTTCAGCAGCACCGCCTCATGGTCCTTCAGGGCTTCGGACAGGGTGAAGGTGTTGCCTTCCGTATCCGCGGCCGTAAAGTCCATAAAGGGCTTGCCCAGCTCAAAGCCGGTATCCGCGGACGCCGCGCTGAGGCACAGCATCAATACTGTCAGGATCAATATAATTAATTTCTTCATGTTCTTTCATCTCCTTGGGTTTTTTATTCCGCCGCTTCCCGGTACAGGGCTTCCAGCTTTTCAGGCGATACGGAACTGACGCTGTTGTAAACCACCTCGCCCCGCCGGTTTAATACGATCGTCTGGGGCAGGGTGGCGGTTCCGCCGACGATCTCCTTCACGGGATCGCCCGCCCCGTCCGTGGCGCAGGGCATGGTGAGGCTGAGGTCCGCCAGGAAGGCCTCCGGATCCTCCACGGTCATTTCCGGGTGGATCACGATCATGGCGACGTCCTCCGGATGGGCCTTGTACAGCTCCTCAAAATACGGAAGCTCCACGACGCACGGCGTGCACCAGGTGGCCCACCGGTTGATAAACACCACTTTGCCCCGGGTGTCCGCCAGGCGGAACTCGCTGCCGTCATAGCAGGGAAGGCTGAAGTCCGCCAGCCGCTGTCCGGGTTCGTACCCGACGACCGCGGCGCTTTCCGCCGGAAGGTTTTCATGCTGCCGGACGGAAGGATCCAGGAAATTGAACCAGACCAGCACCAGGCACAGAAGCGCCAGGGCGGCGGAGCGGAAGAGGATCTTCCGGCTCCTGGCGGGTTTCTTCTCCCCGCCGGTTTCCGGGCCCCTGAGGGTGATTTTTCCCGCCTTCAGGGAGATGGCTCCCCGGCTGCAGGCCTCCACGCACTTTCCGCACTGGATGCACTCCCGGTCGCCCACGCGGCGGATATCCATTTCACAGACGCGCAGGCAGGCGCCGCAGCCGTTGCAGCGGTCCGGGTCCGTTTGCACGCCCACCAGGCTGAAGCGGTTGAACAGCCCGTAAATCGCGCCCAGGGGGCAGAGGAAACGGCAGAAGCTGCGGTAGCAGAAGACGCAGGCCAGCAGGATGGCAACGAGGATGACCCACTTGCTGGTGAAGACCCGGCCCAGCATCTCAAACATGGACGCGTTGGCGGGGTTGACCAGGTGGCCGGCCGCGCCCTCCAGGGTACCCGCCGGGCAGATATACTTGCAGAAGGCCGGCAGGGGCAGGCCCCGGGCCAGGGCATAATATAGCGGAAGGGCGATCACGAACACCGCCAGAATGACGTATTTCACCCAGGACAGCGCCCGGGTTGCCTTTCCCTTGCGGATCTTCGGCACGGGCAGCTTATGGAGCAGGTCCTGGATCAGGCCCATGGGGCACAGCCAGCCGCAGACCGTCCGGCCCAGCATGACGCCGAAGAGCAGGATCATGCCCAGCACATACCAGCCGGCCCGGTGTCCCGCGGCAGCCAGGGCGTTCTGCAGCGCCCCCAGGGGGCAGGCCCCCGTCGCGCCGGGACAGGAATAGCAGTTCAGGCCGGGGACGCACAGCGCCTTGGCCTTTCCCTCATAGATTTTCCCTTCAATGAATCCCCGCAGGTACGCGTTGTGCAAAAGCGCCGCGTACAGCTGGACAAGCCGCCGTTTCGCCGGACGGAAGGCCTGCAGCCGGGAGACCATGTTCCGCTTATCCAAGGCCCACACACTCCGTACAGATACTGATGGCCTTGGCCAGCACGTCCTGAACGCTGCCGTTGGCGATGCCCGCGATGATCAGCAGCGCAGCCGCGGCGAAAACGGCTATGCGGATCCAGGTTTCATGCTTCAGTTTTCCGGAGGCCGGGGACGCTTTTCCGCCGCCCGTTCCCCCTTTGCCCTTTGGCGGCTTCACGCCCAGGATCAGGCAGGCCGCCAGCACGCAGAGGAGCGCCAGGAAGACCGGCAGGGCCGCGGTCATCACCCGCCCGGCCTTTTCCGCCGTATAGATGCTTTCCAGCGGGTTTTCCGCCCTGCGGGGCGCCCCGTCCAGGTAAACCAGGACAGCGCCCGCCGCCAGGATCACCGCCAGCGCGACGCATAAGACCGCCAGCAGCACCGGCAGGAATTTTCCCTTACCCGTATGGCTCACCTCTGCAAAGTTTCATCCGTGTATAAAGCACCGAACATAATATAAAACGGCTCGCCCTGCTGATTTGTTTCACAATTCAGCGGGCCAATGCCTTATTTCAGGTAGGAGGGTGAAGGTAGGAGGTAGGAGGTTCAGTTACCTTAACCTAAAAAATAAGGCACTATGTTCACCTTGTCATCTCGACCAAGGCCGCAGGCCGCATGGGGAGCGAGCTGAATGTCAGCGCAGTGCGCTGTCGGCGAAGCCGAAATGATGCGAACAAGTCAACTGAAACGAGCGGCGAGCGCGCTCCAAGCGTGAGACGCGACGATTGAAGTTGCGGGGAGATCTCCCCCGCCGCAGCGGACAAAACCTCCTAACTCCTACCTGAGAACAGAGGGACGGTTCCGTCCCTCTGTTCTCAGATGTTCTGCACTGCCATCAACGCCATGCAGATCGCAAACGTTCCGGCCACCATGGCGGCAAAGGCTATGGGCCACTTCCCCTGCTTGTTGAAGCCGTAGAAATCGTCCCAGCGCTTTTCCGGCGGGGCGAACAGAATCTTATACAGATACAGCGGGCCGTAGAGCAGCACCGGCAGCATTCCCCACAGGCTCTGCAGGAAGGTCATCCCCTGCCGCTCAAACACGCAGAAAGAAACCAGCGCCAGCAGCGGCGTCAGCAGATGCATGAAGATATCCGACCCGGTCAGCAGGTACTTGACCCAGTCCTTTCCGATGCTCGGCGCCAGGAACAGGAACACCGTCAGCATGGTCACCGTCACCGCCGCCGTGCCGATATACTTCAGCGTCCAGATCCACCGCGGGATCGTTCCCTCCGATGAAAGCGCCAGGGCCGTCAGCAGCGAGGCCGCGGCCACCAGGATATTGCTCTGGGTGGTGAAAAAGCGCAGCGCGAACTTCCCCCGCTCCGGTTCCCACTTTCCGTCCTTGCGGAAAAAGCCGAGTACCAGCAGCAGGGTCAGCAGGGCAATAAATACATTCAGTATCCGGTCCACTGTCATCATATCCAGCTCACCTTCTCCTCAATCACCTTCACCAGCTGTTCCAGCCCTTCCCGGTCCTCCGGGCTGAACCGGTCCTTCACCGGGCTGTCGATATCCAGCACCGCCTTTACTTCCCCGTCTCCATGGATCGGGATGACGATTTCCGACTCGGAAGCCCCGTCGCAGGCGATATGCCCCGGGAACTGGTGCACGTCCGGCACCACGGTGGTTTCATCCTTCGCGGCCGCCGTGCCGCATACGCCTTTGCCGGGCGCGATATGAATGCAGGCGGGCAGCCCCTGGAAGGGGCCCACCGTCAGCTGTCCCTCCCGCATGATATAGAACCCGGCCCAGTTCAGCCGGGGCAGCATGGCCATGATCAGCGCGGAAATATTGCTCAGCGACGAGGCGTACCAGGGTTCCGCCTCCAGCATTTCCTTTGCCTGATCCGCCAGCGTTTTATAGTCTGTCATATGCTTCATCCTCTTTTTTTAAGGTCTCCCTTTCATATTTCGCCAAAAACAAAGAAACTCCCTGCTGCCGCAGCTTCATTCATGAGGCCTCGGCAACTCTTCACTCTTCACTTGAGTACTGAAAACAGCTTCCTTTCGGAAGCTGTTTTATCACCATTTTAAGTTTTCAATATTCATTGATTACGCCGTTTCCCGCAGTTGAATCACTTTTCCCTGTTCCGGATCGTCCGACTTCAGGTTCGGCAGCAGCCGTCCGTGGAGGGACCGCATCAGGCGGAAATAGCAGGGGAACAGGAAGATATCCGCCATGACCCAGGCCGCGGGGTTGGCGAAGCAGGCGCCGGTAAAGCCGACCGCCGGCACCACAAACAGCGCCACGGCGGTCCGGGCCAGCATCTCGGAAAGGCCCGCAAACATAGCCACCCGGGTATAGCCCATTCCCTGAATGCACAGGCGCAGGATATTCACAAACAGAAGCGGGATATAGAACGCGGCGTTGATCTTCAGGAACCGGAAAGCCAGCTCCATGACGGCGGCGTTTTCCCCGCTGTCGATGAACAGGCCCAGCGCCTTGTCGCCGAAGAGCAGCACCACGCCCAGGGCCAGCACGCAGTAGATAATGCCCACCACGGTCGCGGCGCGCATACCCTGCCGCACCCGGTCCAGCTTCCGGGCGCCGATGTTCTGCCCGGCAAAGGTGGCCATAGTGGACGCCAGGGCGTCAAACACGCAACAGAAGAACATGCTCAGCTTCACCGCCGCGCTGACCGCCGCCACCGCGTTGACCCCCAGGCCGTTCACCGACCACTGGACCACCACGGAACCGATGGCGGTGATGGAAAACTGCAGGCCCATGGGCAGGCCGATGCCCAGCATGGACCGGGCCCGCTTCACGGAGAAGCGCCGGTCTTCCTTCGTCAGCTTCAGGATCGGGAACTTCCGGACGATGACCGCCAGGCAGCCCAGGCCGGAGATCAGCTGGCTGACCGCCGTGGCCACCGCAGCGCCGGCCACGTCCATGCCGCAGACGATAATCAGGAAAAGATCCAGCACGATGTTCACCAGGGAAGCCAGCACCAGGAACACCACCGGCGTTTTGCTGTCCCCCAGGGAACGGAGGATGCCGCTGGCCATGTTATACAGAACGCAGCAGGGAATAGCCGCGAAAATGATCCGGATATAGGAAGCCGAGGAATCCAGGATTTCCTCCGGCGTGTTCATCAGCCGGAGCAGCGGCTTGCACAGCAGCGTGGCCGCCAGGCCGAAAATCACGCTCAGCACCACGCTGAGTACGGCGGAATGCCAGACGCAGCGGCGGACCTCATGCTCGTTCTTCGCGCCGAAAGCCTGGGCGATCGGGATCGCGAAGCCGGAGCAGAAGCCCAGGCACAGGCCGATTACCAGGAAGTTCACCGAGCCCGTGGCGCCGACGGCCGCCAGCTTCTCCGCCCCCAGATACCGGCCGACAATCGCCGTATCCACGAAGCTGTAGAACTGCTGGAACAGCATACCGAACAGCAACGGGGCCGCAAAGGAAAGGACCAGCTTCAGCGGTTTCCCTTCCGTAAGATCTTTTATCATGGAACGTGCCATGCATTCATGCTCCTTCTGCAAACATTTGTTTGCTGCGATGTTATAGCACTTTTCCACGCCCGGTACAATCAGTCTTCTGGTTGGTTTTTGCTCCGTTTCGGACACAAATCAGGATGCGGAAAGCTATATATCCCGATCAATGTCCAAATCATTGTTTACACCATTGTTACATCGCCGCGGATACTTTGATACATCTGAACCGTTATAATCAATGTGATACAGTTTAACGACCCGTGAACAGGAGAATGCAGATGAAAAAGATCTTTGGGCTGATTCTGATACTGGCCTGTATGTTTTCCTTTATCGCATGTGCGGAGGAAGAGGGCACTGCCATTGATGAGGAGCATTTTCCGGATCCTTTTTTCCGGGCGGAAGTGCTGCAATATGATCGGGACGAGGACGGAATCCTCAGCCCGGCAGAAGCTGAAAATGCCACGGAGATCCAGGTGGTACACAAGGAAGCGGTCTCCCTGCGCGGTATTGAATACCTGACAGGGCTGGAAGAACTTTATTGTTACAATAACAACCTGACAGAACTGGATGTGAGCCGGAATCCCAAACTGGTGCACCTCGATTGCAGCAAAAACCAGCTGACAACACTGGATATCAGCGGCTGCGCCGTGCTTGCGGAACTGGTGGAAACCACCGATGCCACGACCCGGGACAACGCCTATTTATGGAGAAAGCCCATAGGGGATACAAATAGTTCCGATATATCTTATACCTACCTGGTACTGGACAGAAACGTAAAACTCTGCTTCGGTTCCGAGTGGAAAGACAATGTGATGATTGATGAGGAGCATTTTCCGGATCCCTCTTTCCGGACAAAAGTGCTGCAATATGATCTGGACGGGGACGGGGTCCTCAGCCCGGCAGAAGCTGATAATGCCACGAAGATCAGGGTGATCGACGATGATATAGTCTCCCTGCGCGGCATTGAATACCTGACAGGGCTGGAAGATCTTTATTGTTTCGATAACAACCTGACAGAACTGGATGTGAGCCGGAATAAATATCTGCATACACTTAACTGTGCTAATAACAATCTGACAGAGCTGGATGTAAGTCAGAACTCACAGCTGTGGTTTCTTCATTGCGGCTCCAACCGGCTGTCAGCGCTGGATGTGAGCGGAAATTCCGATCTTCAGATTCTGTCATGCTTTGACACCCAAATTAAAGAACTCGATCTCAGCAATCTCACCAAACTGGCATACCTGTTAGTTTCTGATTGCGAACTGACGAAACTGGATATCAGCAACAATCCTGATTTGAAGGAACTCGACTGTAGCGGAAACCGGCTGACCACACTGGATCTGAGCAACAATATTTTTATGGACCATCTGTCCTGCAACGGAAACAACCTGACCGAACTGGATATCAGCAACTGTGCCAATCTCCTTGCGTTAACGGAAACCGTACAGCCCGGCGAGGATACTGGCAGGCTGATATGGGATAACAATCCGAAGCAGCCCGATCATTCTCCATACTACAGCGCCTGTCTTGCCATTGATCAAAACGTAAAACTGTATGCAGAAGAGGATCCCGATCCGGGAGTACCGATTGACGCACAAAACTTCCCGGATGAAGCTTTCCGGGAAGAAGTAAAGCAGTTTGATTTGAACGGCAATGGTTTCCTCAGTTCAAAAGAAGCAAGTATAGTTTCCTATATCAATTTATCTGAGAAGAACATTTCTTCCCTGGCCGGAATTGAATACCTGACCGGACTGAGGGAACTGTATTGCGATCATAACAGCCTGACAGAGCTGGATCTGAGCGGCAATACCGAATTGACGTGGCTTTTCTGCGATTATAACCAGCTGACAAAACTGGACATAAGCCATAATACGAAACTGAAACAACTCGCTTGCGAAAATAACAATCTGACAGAACTGGATCTGCGCAGCAACTCCGAACTGATTTTGATTATCTGCAATGAGAACAAACTGAGCGAACTGGATATCAGTCATTGCCCTGTGATTCTCGATCTGGTCAAAAAACGAAAGCCTAGCCCCGGACTCGGCTTCTTGATCTGGGAGATCTATGAGAGTGTTCACGGCAGGAATGATTACAGCATGCTGATTATTGATCAAAATGTGAAGCTTTACACAGGAACAGAAGCTACACCCTGAATCAGTCTCATCCTGATCTTCACCTGAAAAGAAAAAAGGCCTCCGGCGAACCGGAGGTCTTTCCCATATCTGTTCAGTTGTTCACAGCATTGTCCCATCGTCCCAGGGTTCTACATACCCCATAGCCCGTTCGCTATCCCCTACACCAGCCGTAGTTGGATCCACAATGACGCCGATGAGGCCCAGGAAGGTCAGCACCTGGTTCAGCAGCTGCACAACCAGGTTCTGGGTCACCGCCGGGAACACGTCAAACAGCGCCAGCAGGCTGTAAATAAAGCCGATTACCAGGCTCAGGAAGCTTCCCAGCCAGACCTTGTTCTTAAAGCGCACTTTCCAGTTAATTCTCATAGTCATTCCTCCTTAAAGATGTTTGATTTCCTTCAGTTCGTCCTGCAGGTTTTTGACCGTTTCCTCCAGGCGGAACATCCGCTCCACCACGCTGTTGTGCTTGTCCACCTTTTCCTCCAGCTTTTCCAGTCGGTAAGCCACCAGCGCTGTCTGCTTCCGGTTGCTCACATAGACGCCCAGGAAAGCAAAACCGGCAGTGATCAAAGCAACAATAATCGTCTCAACACTCATCAGTTCATCAGCTCCTTCCAGGTCTTGGGCCCGCAGATCCCGTCAACGGTTAAACCATGGTCCTTCTGGAAGGCCTTCACTGCTTTTTCCGTCATCCTTCCAAAGTCCCCATCCACGCCGCAGGATCCCAGATCATAGCCCAGGCGTTCCAGAATACCCTGCATTTCCGCTACTGTTTCACCTTTACTTCCCCGCCGGATCGTCAGCCGGTTTTCAGCATTTAATTCTGCATTCTGCATTCGCAATTCTGCATTGTCACCGGCGTAATCTACGCCGGTGACCTCCCCCCAGTGCGTCCACTTCCCCGCCGTCACCTTCGTGGTGGTCACGCCTTTCAGCGTGCTCATGGCCTCAATCACAATCCCGTTGCCCGCATACAGTCCCACATGGCTGTAGCTGCTGCCGTTCCAGACGAAGACCGCGGTGCCGGGCTTCAGGGTGCCCCGGTCGGTACGTTTGCCCTTGCTCAGTTCTCCCTTGTTCACGCAGTACTTCCGGTACATGGTATCGGACCCGTGGTATATGATTCCGCCCAGCTGCCTGAACGCCCACGAAAAAAGGCCGCTGCAGTCAGCGACCCTGTGCCCGATCCATTTGCTCCCGTACTGCCGTCCCTGGGCCCGGTTGGCATCCGTTGTTTTCTCCAGCTCCTTCTGCTTTTCGGCCGTCCACTTTTCCCCGGCCGTTCCCCAGATATAGCCCCACTTTTCCTCCAGCGCCTGCCGGAATTTCGCAATCAGCGCTTCTGCCTTGATCATTTCATTCACCTCTCCCTGATGCAATAGACTTGTCTATTTTTCTCTTTTGAACCTGTTTCACGCTTCCCCGCTGCGTTATGCTTTATACAGTAAAAAAGCGGCTGACGCCGCAAACGGAGGAAGAGATCATGAAGAAACAGCTATTTGTCGTAAGCTTCTGCTACCGTGGCCTGCTGGGCGGCGATATCATCGCGGATGAGAACGCCATCACCTACAAGACCGGAAAACTGACCATCCCCGCCGAATTCCGGAACCTGGAAATGAAGTATGCGGACATCGCTTATGTTTATCGTGACAAGGCCGGTTTTTTCCCGGCGGTCACCGTGCATATGAAAGATGGAAAGAACTATAAGTTTGTCATCTTCTTCGCCCGGAAGCGGTTCTTTGAACTGATGAAAAGCCGGGGCGTGAATGTCAATTCATAATTCATAATTCACAATTCATACTGATATAATCACCAGACTCCCGGGAAAACGGGAAGATGACGGAGGAGACGGGGTTAAGGTCAAACTTCGCATGACATTAACCCCGTCCCTCGTGTCAACTTCCCGCCATTCGCGATGAGCGCATTAAGTATTAATTCTTCATTCTGAATTGTTGAGCAGTTGTCCAAATCTATGATTTGGGGCGAAGAGCCGATGACTGCCAGTGGCAGAAATTTCATCGGATCTGAGGTCAACCGAAGCAAGCGAGCTGCCCAGTGGGCAGTCGCGCCGACTGAGGTTGCGGAATACAACTGCCATGCTACAGCCGTCCATTTCTACGAACTACCAGTGAAGTAGAAATGGATTACGGCGATCGCAGAATTATTTTTGTCCCTGCCGGGATCGGAATCACCTTCCCTGCCACTTCTCCATTTATCCCCGTAATTGAAACCGTTCCGTCCCCGTTGTCTGTCTGCCTGCTGCCCGGCAGGGCAGCGTTCAGCACCGCGGGGGCGGTTTTGTTTGTCCCGTCCCAGGACCACAGGGCCAGCTTTGCCAGCAGGTACTGCCGGAAGGCTTCATCCGGCGCATCCGCGCCGACATCCCCGCGGTCCAGTCCCACGGACCGGGCCAGACTGTCCAGCTGAATCCCCTCCGCCGCGGCAAAGGAAAAAGCCGGCTGCAATGCTTCAATCACAGAAACCAGGTCCTCCGCCTGGCGGAGCACCGCCCCGGCCAGCGCCATCAGACGGGGTTTGTCCCGGGAGGAGCCCGGGAAAAGGGAAAGCCAGTCCATCCGTTCCCTCCTTTACTCAAAATGAATGGTAATGCCCGTGCCCGGCATCGGGGTGATCTTCTCTTTCCACCCGCAGGGAACCAGGTCCCGGATCACGCCGGAAGCCCCCGCCGCGTTCACCTGCACATCCGTGACGATAAAGGTCCTCGCCATGGCCGGATCCGCCGCGTAGGCGACGCCGAACAGCTGCGGCACATTCAGCGGCACCGCCAGGCCCAGGTTCCCGATGTATTCCGCGACCGCGGCCGTCACCGCGTCCCGGATCCGGTCCCGGTTTCCGCTTTCCATCACCCGGATATACAGGTGAATCATCACCAGCTTGTCCGCATACCGGGTGAAGGGAATCAGATGTTCCCGTCCCTCCGCGTCCGTCGCGACGCCGGAGGTGCTTCCCCAGGCGCCGATCCCCGGCGCTTTTTTGTCATAGATCGCCTGGGCCACCGCGTTCGACCCGCCGCCCCGGACCACCACGGCAATGCTGTGACCGGGAATCCCGAGGCTGTCCGGCGCGTCCGTTTCATTCACATACACCAGGGCGTCCATGGCTCCGCCGGCAGACCGGACCGCCGCCAGGATCGCGTCTTTCGATCCGGATCCCCGGCTTGCCAGCGCGTGCCGGATCCTGTTCCGGACAGAAGCGTCCGTTTCCCCCGCCTCCCGGGTCAGCCCGTACTGGGGCAGCAGCAGGTCCAGCGCCTGCCCGGACGCGTAAGCCGGGTTCCGGCTGTTATAAGCCTTCAGCACCAGGGCGGAAACGTCGTCCAGCGCCCTGGCAAAAACGGAAAGCAGCTGGTAATCCGGCGCGGCGGCGGACAGCTCCGTCCCGGCGCCGAAGATCCCCCGGTAGGCTTCCGTCAGCGCCTCCAGCCGTTCCTCATATGTCGGCATATGGATGCCGGTACCGTCGATATACGGCGCGAAATATGCCATCTCAATTCTCCGTTCTCTTTTGTCAGAAAAAAGTTTATAGTTAAACAGAACCTGTTTTCCGGTTTCCCCGTCTAACGGATGGAAAGAATCCCCGACAGCATGCTCCAGGAGGAACGACCTTGACCAACGAAGCCTTTACCGAAGCCGTCATCCGGATGACGCCCACCCTGTACCGGGTTGCCCGGGGCCAGCTGATCATCGAAGCGGATCAGCAGGACGCCGTGCAGGAAGCAATCCGCCGCAGCTGGGAAAAGCGCGGCAGCCTGAAGAACGAGCGCTATCTTCAGACCTGGGTCATTCGTATTCTCCTGAATGTATGTCATGACATCCAGCGGCACAGCAAGCGGGAGGTCCCGATGGAAGAACTCCCGGACCGGCCGGCGGCGGCAGCGGATTCCATCGACCTGCGGGACGCCCTGTTCCGGCTGACGGAAAAAGAACGTGTTTCCGTGATCCTGCATTATATCGAAGGATATGATGTGAAGCATGTCGCTGAAATCCTGAAGATTCCTGTCGGCTCCGTCAAGACAAGACTGATGCGTGCCCGCGCCCATCTGCGGGAGATCCTGAACGAGGAGGCACTGGAAGACAATGAAACGAAATGAAGATTTCAGAAATGCCCTGGGGCAGCCGGATGAATACTTCCGGCAGTCCGTCATTGATACACTGGACCAGCTGAATATGCAGGCGGAAAAGGAAAAGCGCCCGCAGAGAAGGTATCCCGCCCGGCTCGTGTGCACTTTCGCCGCCCTGGCGCTGGCAATCACCGGCCTGTCCCTGTCCGGAGTGCACATTCCCGGCATCCCGGCCGAAAGCTCTGTGGACGCAATCCGGCCGACGCCCACCGTTGCCGCGCAGCTGACCGCAGACCAGCCGTCAGCAGCCGCCGCAGACCAGGCCGTATCCCGGATTCCTTTTGTGGAAACAGAGCTGGCTACCCTGACCATCCGCAACCCAAAGATCATCGGCTCCCATATTAAACTGCAGGTTGAAGTGATGCCCAAAGCCGAGAAGACTCTGGCCCTGAACTGGAGTATTCATCCTTATACCGACCGTGTGACAAAAATCGGAAAAACCCCGGATTACGCGGGGCAGTCCATCATGCAATGGGCCAACGATCATGGCTATACGCTTCTCCGCGTCGTCTTTGGCAATGCGTTTGAACCTGAGATTCCCGGAGTTTTACCCGACATTGATCCTCCAAAGACAGGAACTATCCAAGCGCCCGCTTTTGATTCCATTTTCATTGATCAGTCAACCTATGAAGACAGCGGCGCTACGGTTATCACAGTCTCCGGTGATACGCTTCCGGACACCATGGATTACATGCTTGGTTTTGTCCTGCAGACCTGGGACAATACAAAAACAGATTATCGCGATTATGAGAACGCCTTCCATTCGGACGGCCAGATCTTCGGGAATATTCCTTTCAGGACTGAAGCAGAGATCATCGAGACCGTCGCCCTGTACACCTCCCATCCCCATCCGTTCAAAAGCGATTCAGATCTTGAGTACACTGCCGCATTCTATAAAACCACCTACGGTGAATATATGGAGGTTCGCACAAATGACCTTTCCCTCACCGACACATTTAAATCGTACAACCTGTATCTGATGAGCCAGCTTTCCAGCCACCAGTTCCTCGTTCTTTATGATTTCTGGGCTACGAGGGTTTATCCCGATTCAGCGAACATCGATTCGCCTCTGGAGAGCGAATGCTATCAGACGGAAGACGGCTGGCTCGTCGTCAGATGTCCCTGTGTGATATCCGAACTTCCGGATATGCTCGATCTGGATGTTGGAACAAGTCACTGCAACCTCATAAAGGTTGAATCCGGCTGGAACAACTGGGGCGAAGAAATTGACCGGAGCACAGTAATCAGCACGGGCCCGGAAAACAACACATTGGAAACGGAACTGGCCGACCTGAAGCTTCTGCAGGCTGAAACCGATGACCAGGGTCTCCTCTTCTCCTTTGCGGTTTCTCCCCGGCAGGATCACATCCTGGTAATCGGTACAGATATCAATCCGGAAATAAATTCACCGACAAAAATCGGCCTGACTCCTGACCGCGCCGGCCAGACAATCGCCGAATGGGCTTTGAAACACGGCTATGACCAGGTTATGGCCATCGATCTCTTCTCCCCGTCTGTCGAAGAATGCCCCACCCGGGACGCAAAATGCCGTACCGCGATCAGGGCCGCCGGGCAGGACGGTTCCGCCATCCTGGATGTACGCGGCAGCATTCTGGCCGATAAAGCGCTGTATGATCTGTGCTGCACCATTTCAGTCAGTAACTTGGCCGGCCATTATACATACACCGATGACGGTACAGGCGGTTCAGGCACGACTTTCACCGCAACATATACCCAGGATGCGCATACTTTCCTGAAGGTTTCCGTTCCCGGCGGAGAGGAAACGCCTGTCACCCGTAACTGATCCGCGCCGTTCCCGCCCCGGTTTCAACGGTGCACTCATAGCGGAACTGCCCGCCCTCAAAAGAACACTTTACCTCCCGGACGTCCACGACGCCGGGAGTTTTTCTGATATAGTCCGAAAGATAATTGGCCAGGATCTGCCGGTCCGTTTCCGTCAGTCGGGATTCCCTCAGCAGTTCCAGGATGCCGTTTCCCCACTCGGGATTCTCCCACCAGTCGCCGGTCAGCAGGTTCAGCCGGTCCCGGATCAGCTGCGTTTCCGCCCGGATACCCGTCAGCAGGTCAGCAGCCGAAAGTACCGGCAGGATATCGGCGGAAGCGTCTGCAGGACGATAAGTTAATTCATAATTCATAATTCACAATTCATAATGAATGGTCTGCCGCCGCTTCCGACGTGCTTGTAAAGCGCGGTTTGAAGCCTATGAACGCGAAGGCGTCCGACAGCGAATGCTGCCTGCCGGAGCGGGGAATTTCCGCTTCCCCGGTTTCGAGCCAGGCGTCAATATCGCAGTCGGCAAAAACCAGCAGGCAGGCGTCCCCCGGATTCACCTCAAAGGGAACGGGCATAAACACGGGCACGTCCCGCAGCAGCGGAAGCGCGCAGGCGTCTTTTCCCGGGCCGGACCCCGTCCGCCGTTTCAGTGCCGGGCGGACCGCGGCGGTTTGGGTTTCCGGATCGAATGCCTCCACAATCCCCGGCAGCGCGCAGTGAAGCGCGGAGAGGATCTCCTTTTTCAGCGCCCCGATTCCGGAAGGAAACCCCTCTGTTTCAGTCGAATTATTCATTCTGTCACCTCGGTAAATCAATTTTGCAAGGGAGACTTGATCTTTGAAACTGCTGATTGCTTCGGATATCCACGGCTCCGCCCTGTACTGCGGCGAGCTGCTGAAAGCTTATGACCGGGAGAAGGCGGACCGGCTTCTCCTGCTGGGAGACGTTCTGTATCACGGTCCACGCAACGATCTGCCCGACGGCTATGCCCCCAAGGAGGTCATTCCCATGCTGAACGCGCGAAAGAATGACATCCTGTGCGTCCGGGGAAACTGCGACACGGAAGTGGACCAGATGGTCCTGGATTTCCCCCTGATGGCAGACTACGCCCTTGTGTGCATTGACAGTCTCCGGATCTACGCCACCCACGGCCACGTTTTCAGTCCGGACCGCCTGCCGCCGCTGCAGCCGGGAGACATCCTGCTCTACGGCCACACCCACATCCCCGCCTGGGACAAAAAGGACGGCGTCCTGTGCCTGAATCCCGGCTCCGTCTCCATCCCGAAGGCCGGGTCAGAAAGGGGCTACATGGTACTGGAAGATGGAGTGTTCAGTTGGAAAACGCTGTGCGGAAGCATTGTTCACGAGGAACAATGTTCCGCACAATGAATTATTGAGCCGCGCACGGCTCAATATGAATTATTTGCCTGCGGCAAATATGAATTATCCCTCTGCGAGTGATATGAATTATTCACCTTCGGTGAATGTTTTATAATCTTCTCCCGCCAGGAATTGCGGCTGCAGTATTAATTCTGAATTCTTAATTCTGAATTCTTAATTCAGCATTTGCCTCTGCTGATCCGCCTTCAGGCTGATCAGCAGCATGCTTTCCCATTTCCCGTTCAGCGTATCAATATCCATCCTGCGTTCTGTGACGAGTCCCTCCGCGGACCCGTCTTTCCATTTTACTGAGATTCTTTCCCCCACCGGCCAGCCGGTCACGGTGGTCCTCAGGATCATTTGCCCGTCCGTGAAAAAGGGTGTGTCGATCAGGTCCCTATCGGTCAGGTACAGGCTCACCGGCAGACCTTCCGCCGGGATCACCCGCAGGCCGGCCGGGCTGAGGCAGGCCCGGGCAGGTACAGCGGAGAGCGCCTCCTCCGCGCATTCCGCCGCCCGGCCGTAAAAGGCCTGGCCCCGGGTGCGGACAGGATCCGGTCCAGGAAAGGCCAGGAGGGAGATCCCCGTTCCGGAAGCGGCCAGGATCCTCCGCAGGGTTTCCGAAACGGAAACGCCGGCCTCCACCGACAGGGAGACCGGCGCTTCCCACAGGGGAAGGCCCGGGGAAAAGACTACCTCCGTCAGTTTTCCCTCCGGCACAGTCCGCCGCAGCACCGCCGACACCCGTCCCCAGGCCAGCAGGGATCCGTCCCGCAGGACCGAAAGATTCCCGGCAGCGTACAGCAGCCCGGTTCCGGAATCCGGCAGGTTCAGAAGCCGCAGCGTATAGGGCAGCGGCAAAAGACCCAGGGCTTCCCGGCCCGTCAGGCGCGCATAACAAAAACCGGTCACCTGTTCCCCGTCCGCCAGAACGGTCAGTGACCGGAAAAGATTCTTTTCCATGCTCTTATATATTCGTATACTCCGATACGTCCAGGCCGATCCGGCTCATGGCGTCCTTCAGCCCCGGAAGGATTTCCTCCCGGTCGAATTCCGCCCTGGCCAGGAATTCATCATCCTTGCTGTTCACATGATCGTAGAACTGCAGGATCAGGAGTCCCAGCGCGTCCTTTGCCATGCCGGAGGTCTCGATGATATCAAACAGCTGGTCCTCCGCAGCGTTGATTTCGCCCTTGTCCACCATCTCCAGCAGGAGATCGTTGCTGCCCCTGAATTCATCTCCCAGGGCAATGAACACTTCCTCTGAATTCAGTTTTTTGCCGAAAAGGATTACCGCCAGCATCTGGGTGATGCCGTAGATCATGCGCATGATGTAGTCCTTTTCGTAAATAAACATATTCATCCGCTCCGTTTCAGACTGCAAGGCAATTGTACAACAAGGAAAGGCAATTCTCAATTCATAATTCAGAATGATTATATCCCGGGAATGTGACAGCAGGGACAGACCAACTGTCACGGCTAAAGGCTGTGTACAGTTGATCTGTCCCTCTGTCACGTTCCGTTTCTGCGCTTTGCTGTCTCCAGATGTCATCCTGAGCAAGGGCGCTTGCGCCCGCGTCGAAGGATCTCCCCCGCCGCAGCGGATAATTGTTCATTTGGCATCGTCAGAGACGATGCCACTCCCCCATAGCAAACAGAAGTCTGTCAGGTTTCCGGCAGCGGGGTCCGTAGTTGACGGTTCCCCGCCGCCCCTCAGGCAGATCAGCGATCCCACGCCCTTGCCGTTCCGCAGATGGCGGAAGGGCAGGAGCAGGTCATTGATTTCTCCCCGGGAGCAGATCAGCGGGATCATGTTCACCAGCAGCTCTCCCGCCGCGTGATCCCACAGCGAGAAAAACCACTGGTCCGCCGCGGGCAGATACCGGATCTCAATCTGCGCCTGAAAAGGTTCCCCACCGATCTCCGCGCCGAAGGTCATCACCTGGCGGGTCGCGGAAGTCAGAGGAAGCTGATAGTATAATTCACAATTCATAATTATATAAAGATTATTAATTGCTGATCCGGCATCGTCATAGACGTTGCCGGATCAGCCTTGCCGCTTCCCCCGTCAGGCGGAGCACATTGCCGGTGAAGCCGGTATGTTCCCGGGTGGAGGAATTGTCATTGGTTTTCACGCTGCCGGCGTTTTTCCCGTCGGCCGGCACATACTGGGTAAAGGACAGGCTGCCGCTCCAGCCGAACTGGTTCTCCTCATCCTGGGTCGCCGCAATCTCCGTCAGCAGCATGTCCGTGTAGGTGCCCATGGAAGTCACCACGCCGCACAGCGCCCGCCGTCTCTTCAGGGAGGCCATGGCCGCCAGCATATGGGCGGACCAGCCGGGCATATGCTCGGCGTCCGTTTCCAGGACCGTGAGCGTTACCCGATCCGGCTGGTTCCGCGCTCCGTTGATCACTTCCGTTTCCCCGGAGGCGGTGCTCCCCAGGCTCAGCGACAGGCTGTGCTCAATGGAAGTCACGCCGGTAAAATGCCATGCGCAGGAGACGCCGTTCACCCGGGCGGTCACATAGGCGGCGGACGCGGCGTTCATGGTTTTCCCTCCTTCCGGGCATCAAAAAAGGCCTGCCGCAGCAGGCCAAAGAACGAAAGGAAGACCCTCCGTTCTCACCTTGCAAACTGGAAAATGCAGAAAGCCGCGTAAACGCACAGCAGGCAGATACCCTGGGGCCGCGTCAGCTTTTCGCGCTTCAGCGCGGGCAGGGTCATAAAGGCCATGACGAAGAACATCACGGGGATGTCCACGGCCAGGGAAACCGGAACCCCGAACACGGTGTTTGTCGCCGGTACGGCAAACGGGGAAAGTGTGGTACTCAGGCCGGAAACCAGCACCAGGTTGAACAGGTTCGCGCCCACAATATTGCCCAGGCTTAAGGCGCTGTGTCCCTTGCGCAGGGCGGTGATGGCCGTGACCAGCTCCGGCAGGCTCGTACCCAGGGCCACAAAGGTCAGGGCAATGACGGTTTCCGGAACGCCCATGGCGTGGGCAATCTTGGTTCCGTTATCCACCAGCAGCCTCGCGCCGACGGCAATGGCCGCCGCGCCGGCAACCAGCATGAGCATGGTTTTCCAGAGGGGGCTGTCCTTGTAGTCCTCCGCCCGGTCCTCTTTTCCGAAGCCGTGCCGCTTGCCGGACCAGACGGTATAGCCGATATAGAACGCGAACATCAGCAGCAGGGCAATGCCCGCCAGCCGGGTGAAGTAGCGGTCAATGTAGGCGTTCAGCGCGTAGAAGACCGCCGCGGCGAAGAAAAAGACCACCGGGGTGCGGAAGGTACGCCTGTCCACCGTACAGGGCCGGATCGCGAAGGTGATTGCCGAGATCAGCGCCGTGTTGCAGATGATGCTGCCGATGGCGTTTCCGTAGGCAATTTCACTGTGGCCGCTGAGGGCGCCGGTTGCTGAAACCAGCACCTCCGGCAGGGTTGTTCCGATAGAAACCACCGTCGCGCCGATGATCAGCTCCGGTACATGGAAGCGGCGCGCCAGATCGCTGGATCCGTCCACAAACCAGTCCCCGCCTTTGATCAGCAGGACCAGTCCGAGAATAAACAATAAAACCGGTACAAGCATGTTTATCTCCTCCTGACCGGAAGATTATAACACACTCTCGCGGAATCTTGGGAACCGCTTTGAGAAAATAGCGGGGGCTATTCCGTCGAAAACCGCAAAATAGATTTTTCAGGAAAAAGCGGATTCCAGCGTCCGCAGCAGGTACCGCTCCGTCACGCTGTACAGGGACTGCCCGATCTGCTTCGCGTCCGCGCCCGAAGCATGCACCTGGATGCTCACCGGCGCGGAAACCGTCCGGGCGTCCCGGGTGACAATGCTCAGCACCTGTCCCGCTGCCGGACTCCCGGACAGGATACTCCCGGCCGCTTCATTCTTCATTCTGAATTCTTGAGGAGTCATCCGTGCTTCAGCACGGTTCATGACTCCCATGCTACAGCTGTTCAAATCTTTGATTTGGGCGAAGAGCCGATGACTGCCAGTGGCAGAAATCTCATCGGATCTGAGGTTGCGGAATACAGATGCCATATTACAGCCGTCAAAGTTCCCATGGTAACTTTGATCACGGCGATTATAGAATTCATAATTGGTAAGTTTTTCCCTCGCCGCCGGCGAAAGCTCCGAAAGCAGCCTTCGCAGCAGCGGCACCGCCCGTTCCTCCTTTTTGACGGGAATAATGTATTCCGCGTCCCCGTCCTCCGCCACCTGTACCTCCGTCGGCCGGGAAAAGCGGCCGCCCGCGGACATTTTCACCGGGGATCCGCCGCCGGGATGCGTTCCCCCGCCTTCCTGTTCCGCCTTCACGTGCAGCGTCACCGGCGCCGCAAAAAGGCTCCGGACGCTGTTCAGGGCGGTCCGGGCCGCGGAAGTGATTCCCGCCGCGCTGGCTTTCAGGGCGATCGGCTGTTTCACCAGAGCGGTGAAACGCTCATAATCCGTGAAAGCCTGTGACAGATCCAGGCCCAGGGACAGCCCGCCCAGTCCGTTCAGGCTTTCCGTCACAACGCCCCTGCCGGAGAAATCCGGCAGCAGGCCCAGATCCTCCGCAAAAGTATGCAGGGAGGCGGATGCGGCACTGAAGGCCGCGGCCAGGGAATCCGCCAGCGCCGTGTTTTCCGCCAGGACCGACTGCAGGCGGGCAATCCCCGCCTCATCCAGTTCCACCGCAAAGGAAGCCAGGAACTCCTGATCCGCCATCTTTCTTCTCTCCTTTCCGCCGTACTTGCCTCACCCCGCGCCGGGGTGATATCATATTTTCTGAAATACAGTAAGGATGGGTTCTGCCATGAATATCTATGTTGATTTTGATGACTGCCTGTGTGAAACCGGAAGATCTTTTTCCGTTCTCGCTTCCGAGCTGTTCGGAATAAACGTGCCCTACGAGGAGATGCGGTATTTCAACCTCCAGCACGCCTTCGGCCTGACGGAGGAACAGTACCGCCTGCTGCTCGTCAAGGGCCATGAGCCGGACCGGATCCTCGCTTTTGAGGAAACGCCCGGCGCCTCAGCGGTCATGAACGAATGGCTCCGCGCCGGCCACAATGTGTCGGTGATAACCGGCCGTCCCGGCAGCTGCTATGACGTATCCCGCGCCTGGCTGGACAACCACGGCCTGCAGGATATCCCGCTGTTCACCCTGGACAAATACGGCCGGGAAAACGGTATGCAGCACGGTGCCACCAGCCTCTCCCTGGACGACTATTACAAAATGAAATTCGATTACGCGGTGGAGGATTCTCCCCTGGCTTTCCGGTTTTTCGATCACCTGCCGGACCTGAAGGTCCTGGTCTTCGACCGCCCCTGGAACCGGCTTCCGTCGCTGCCCGGCAGCAATTACCGCCGGTGCTGTGACTGGGAAAGCGTCCGGGCTGCCGCCCTGAAACCCTGCGGCGTGGAAGCCTCCGTCTTTGAACAGCCTTAAAGAACGATATAACGTTCCTCATCCCCGGGCAGCTTCGGCTGCCCGGGTGTTGTTTTCCATCCTTACCCGGATCAGCTCCGTGATATCCAGCAGGTCGTCCAGGGTATAGGTGCCGTCCCACAGCTCGTGCTGCCGCCAGCAGCCCTCCGCCACCGGCAGGAACAGAAACTCATCAATGTTCGGGCAGGTCAGGGGGATGTATCCGGGCTGCCGGTCTCTGTCCCCGACCCGCCTTCGCCGAAAAAACCGGAAAGACTCCAGGCAACGCCCTCCAGCAGCAGCTTCATGCAGGAGGGCGTATCGTGCTCCAGTTCCGGGTATCCCCATTCGCTGCCGGTCATCACCGGCTGGGGACCGGCCGGCAGCAGCACGGAAACATGGTTCAGGACCGAAGTCATCACGGACCGGAGCTCCTCCTCCGTAAGGGAAGCAATCAGATCCAGTATCGTAAGGTCCTTCGACTGCGCTGCCGCTTGCTCAGGATGACGTTTCTGATGATCTTCCAGCCGCATCAGAAGCCGGAGCAGCATAACGCCGGAAAAAGCGTCCAGTTTGGAAAGGCGGAAGCCGATCCGGTTTCCGTCCATATTGATCTGAATATCTTTTGTAATCTGACGCATAAGGCCTCCAATGTGATATATTATGAATATAAAATAAAAAGGAGAAATGGAACATGAAAAAGCACCCATGGCTGTTCATCTTGACCGCACTGGTTCTGACGTTCGCTTCCGTCGGCATCGTCCGCGCGGAAATCATCCCGCCCTGTGAGCCGGGACAGCAGATCGGTTATCCGGCCGTGGTGCTGTGCGATACGCTCACATTGCGCGAGAAACCCACCGCTTCTTCCAGAGCGATACAAACGCTGAACTACGGGGATTTGCCCATCGTGGTAGACGCAGACACAGCATCAGGGGCAAAAGAAGAGAACGGCTTTGTCTATTGTACCCTTGGCGATTCTGAGGATGCTCCCGTCGGCTGGATCAAAGCTGACTACATCTTCATCAATCCGTCCTGGTATGTGACTGTGAAGAATACAGCGGTATACGCATGGAATGATACTTCAGCGCCTAAGGTAGCCCTGCTTGACAAAGGAACCCGCCTCCCCATCCTGAAAGAAGAAAGCGATTGGTTTGTTGTCAGTCTGCGCGGCGCAACCGGATGGATTCATAAGTGACAGACAGCATATAAACGAAGCAGCATGACGCCGGAAAAAGCGTCCGGCCGAATTTGCCCGGGCGTCAGGCCCGGATTTACGGAGGAAAAACGGATGGCACAATCAGAAGAATGGAAAAGCATGCAGCTTGAATTAAAAAGGCTCGTCATTCCCGATCTGCGCAGACAAGGTTTTACCGGATCTTTCCCCCATTTCCGCCGGACCCGCGGCAACAAAACCGAACTGATCTCATTTCTGTCCCACAGCCAGTACGGCGGGGGTTTTGAAGTGGGTGCTTCTGTCATCTTTCCCGATGCATTTGGAACCCCGGCGTCCAATTTGTTTTATCCCGATAAGCCGATCGACCCAAAGAAATTAATGTGGTGTGACGGACGGATAAGAAACAGTCTTTCCAGCCCTCTTTATGACGGCGTGTTCTATTATGCGGATGTCTATTGCATGAATACCCAAAGTATTATTCTAACCACCCATGAACAGCATTCACTGAAAGTCTATATAGCGGTAACTCCCAAACATCCATACCTGGCTGAAGAACTCAAATCCAACCCTTCTTGGCAGCTTGTGCAAAAAGCAGACAGCGGAATCTATACCCGGGTAGCCGGGGATGTTGTCCGTCAGATGCCGAAACTTTTATCATGGTTTGATACAATACAGAGCTATAATGACTTGCTGGCATTTAAAAACAGGAAAGCCACGGGAAACGCACCGTCGCAGCAGCAGTAAGAACAGAGGGACGTTTCCTTCCGTTCTTTTTTACACTGGGTGCAGGCCCCGGTGTAAATTTTATATCAATTTTTGTAACGAAATCCGTTTTCCTCCGTCCAACTGTCGGGCTTTGATCAGTCGCAAAGCCCGGAATACTTTTTCAGGCCTGTAAGGAGGATTTAAATGGATTTAAGGACAAACGGAAACAGGACGCGCCTGAGCAGACTGGGATGGTATCTGATCCTGGTCGCCGCCCTGTCCGCATTTTGCTACGTCACCCTGCATGTATGGCTGCTGCCGTATTCGATCGCTTATCAGGAAACAGGAAAAATGACCGCGGGTTATTTCATGTATGCAGCCATAGGCCTGCTCTTTTCCACCCCGGGACCTTTTGTCGCGGTTCTGATTCTTTCCCTGTTTATCGAAAAAATCGGCGTCAGGCAGATGTTCCGAAACATCTTTCATACGGAAAACAAGCTGATGACAGCCCTGATCACCGGCGCTTTCTGCCTGCTTGCGCTTGTCTATGCGCTGTTGTTCGGAAAACCCAACGGTTCGCCCTGGTATATGTTCCCCCTTGGTTTTCTGATCATGATCCCTTTCGTCGGTATTGCCGAGGAAACCGGCTGGCGCGGGCTGCTGCAACCGGAGCTGGATAAAAGAATGCCCTGGCCTTTCTCCGTTCTCCTGACCGGCGTGATCTGGTGCGTGTGGCATTACTCCGCGTTTATCGATCCCACCTCCCGTCATTACGGAGACAGCATCATCGGATTCGCAATCACCATCTTCATCTGGGCCTTCGCTCTGGCTGCCATCTATAAAGCGACTAAGAGCGTGATTGCCTGTGCGGTTTATCACAGCTTTATCGACGCCATCGGCGCCGTTTATGACTGGAACCTGCTGTTTGACAGCTTCCCGGGAAACACCCCCGCCAATGTATATCGGCTTGTATGGCTACTGTCGGCTGTTGTGATCTGGCTGATCGCCAACCGGCGGGAGAAGCGCGCAGCGTCATAAAACCGCTGAGACCGGAGGCCGGCTTCTTCCGTTCTTTTTGTTTTGACAGCAGCTTTTCTGCCCTCACTGCTCCGCGATTGTCGCGGCCAGCAGGGTATAGGTCACGTTCGTTGCCGTCCGGTCCCAGGTCCTTTCCGGAGCCTTCTGCAAGGAAACGCCGGTGCAGATCGTTCTATAACCGGAGACGCTGTCAGTGATGGTCAGCGTGCCCAGGGCAATCCGGTTCGGGCTGTTGGTGTTCCGGGCCCACCGGGCCCAGCGTCGGAGGAAGTCATCCCCCAGGGAGTTCTGCGGAACCTCAATGGTAATGGTACCGTTGGTCGTCTTCAGCCGGTTCACCACCACATACCCGTCTGCTGTGGAGGTATGGGAGCTCAGGTCGCCCGCCGCGGCGATTGTAATCTTCCCGATACCGCACAGGTGCAGGTTGGCGGTGCCCACATCCGGATGATAGAGAACGGACTTCACGTCCGGAAGACTGTATACGTTATAACCCATAAGGTGTGATTCCTCCGTATAATCGACAGAAAAGGAGAGTTGTATTCATGAAAAAGATGATCGCGTTCATTCTTTCCCTGTGCCTGGTTTTCACCCTCCTGGGTGCATGCCTGGCGGATGAGGCTGCTACTGAATCCAAAGATCCGTTCACACCCCCGGTCCCTGTCCCGGCAAAGGGAATCGAAGACTTTATCGGCGAATGGCAGTTTTACCGGATTATCAAAGAAGACGGTACGGACGTGAGCCGGGAGCAGCTGCTGGCAGATGGACTCGTTGACGATCGGGCGGAACTGACCATCAGCGAAAATGAACTCACATTATATACACATTCCTCGAATTATACTGAAGTCTTTAACTATGAGTTTGTTCCGGAAGACGGAACGCTGAAGCTCCTGAACGGCAGTGAGCAGCCGCCTGTTTTCATCCTGAATGATAACGGCATGCTTTCATGCTTCGTCCAGTCCGATACTTCTTTCACAAGTTTGTCCTGTTACTTTATCCGCGTCACGCCATAATCTGCTGCCGCATAAATGCAGGCCGGCCACATCCATATCTGTTCCGTTCATCATCCATAATGAAAGGTTTCCCCGTCATCCGGCAAAGCCGTTTCATTATGAATTACGAATTGTGAATTAAGTCATCACGTTTACTGTGATGACAATACTTTCAATACTTCCCGCCGGTGTCAGGGCAGCCTGCACCGGCATTGCTTTATGCGCCGCCCGGTCGGCGTCGGACTGGTCATCATAGCTATCCGCCCAGAGCAGGAAACCGTTCTCGACGATCTCCCCGTTCCGGACCGGTCCCAGGTCCGCACCCCGCCACACAGAGGAGGCCAGGATTCCCCGGTCGGTATAACCCATGAGGATCGACGAAAACCGGTTGATAAACTGCGCCGTAGAGTCATCCGTCTGAGGAAGTTTATCCGGGTTTTCCGCCAGCAGGGTCACCGCCGCGTTCTGCAGGTCCTCCGCGATCTTATCCACATACAGCACTTCGTCATACCGCTGCCCGTTGGCGGTTGTCCCGTTCTCCAGCAGGAAATGGGTAAAGCCCCGGACCACATACACGTTGCAGTTCAGTGCCTTCAGGCTGTCCGCCTCCGTCTGGGTCAGGTCGGAAGGCACAATCCCGTTGATCGTCTTGTAGCACAGGGCGAAGGCAGAGCCCTTGTGGGAAAGCTCCAGCCCCATGGCGGTGCCCATCACCGCGGCACAGTCGGAAGCCGCGGCGCAGTAAAACGGAAAAGTCCTTTTCAACTGCGCCCCGTGAAGTTTATCCAGGATCCCGCCATCCGCAATTGCAGAAGCCACCGTGCCGGTCACCGGCACAAAAAGCGTCAGCGGCCGGGGCTGCGCCTCCACATGCTGCGCCAGCGCCAGCCATTGGTCCGGCGTCTGCGTTCCGCAAATCATCACACCGTAGAAGGCTGCCGTCCGGTCCAGCACCGCGTCCAGGGCCGTCCGCCAATCCTCCCCTTCCGGGCAGCAGGAAACCATCAGCCGTCCCGGAGCCGGGGAAGCGGCGAAGTATTTGATGGCTGCCTTATACGGTTCACTGTCCGTTCCGCAGCCCAGAGCTGTCACCCCGGCGGCTGCCTCCGCCGCGGAACCGTAGCTCTGCAGTCGCCGGCTGTCCGTGAAAGCGGGATCCTGCACCAGCAGAAGTCCTGTATCAAAAGCTGCCGGAGATTCCGAAGCCCGGACGGTATTGACCGCAACCCGAGCAATTGTGTTAATCGATAACATTTTCCCCTCCAGTTATCATTCTGAATTCTGAATTCTTAATTCTGAATTAATCTCACTGCGGGAACGGATCGAATGGACCCGCTCGACTTTGCCGATTGTTCATAACGTATCCGCAGTAAGATTACAAGGTCTGCCCGTTTCCGCCAGAGAGAGCCTTCCTCCTCATGGAGAAGTGCTGGCTGCGGCGGATCAGGAACCGGATAGATTCCGGCTTCCCGGAGAATCCTTCGCGGGAAGCCGACACCGTCCAGATACAGCATGGAACGGATCCGGAGCGCGTACTCCTCCGAAGCGGGACCGTAGCAGACAATAATCAGCTGATACTTCAGCGTCGTGTAAACCACGGTTGTGTTTCTGCCGGTCCCGGCAGCTTCGGTGAGATACGCGGTGGATACGGGATCGGAAGCAGGATCCTGCAGGAGGGTCCAGTAAATCACATTCCGGTTCCGGGGCGGCCGGGGAACGTTCTCCGGCTCCGCGTAGGCTTCATGGATCAGGGCGGCAGCTTCCCGGGAATGCCTGTCCAGATTCACGCAGGCGCAGAGCGCGTCAAAGACCGCGGTACGATATAATTCACAATTCATAATTCAGTTTGTCTCCTGCAATAGAACAGCATAGGCCTGGACGTATCCGAAGGCTGACCAGTCCCGCACCTTCACCACCCGCCAGGTCTGACCGTTCCAGTGAATCCGGTCCGCGCCGGTAAACGAAGCACCGGCATCCTCAGGGGTGCCGGTACTCAAGGGATAATCCGTATAGATCACAATGCAGGCCTCCTGCCGTTCTTCCTCCGGAAACAGCTTCAGCGCTTCCGCCGTCCCGGGATGAATACAGCCCGTTGCCTGTTCCGTCACGCTGCGGGAGGCTGTTCCCTCCCGACCGCGGGTATAGGTGATGCGTTCCACCGTGAAGGAAGTACTGCCCAGCTCAGGATCAAAAACCGCGGAAGAAATGTCCATGTAACCTCCGATGTGGTATAATCAGCAAAAGTAATGATTCAGGAGACCTATGACATGGCTGAGCAATGGGATGTCTATGACGTAAACAGGCAACGTACTGGTCGAATAATCGAACGCCCTTCCGCGTGGGGACAGGAAGCCTATCATTTGATTATTCATGTGGCTATTTTCGATGCAAATCACCGCATGCTGATTCAGCGACGTTCTCCAAGAAAACATGCGTGGGCAGATCTCTGGGATATCAGTTCCGGCGGCAGTGCCTTGGCAGGAGAAGAAAGCTGGCAAGCAGCGGAACGGGAAACCCTTGAAGAATTAGGTGTTCAATTAAACCTAAAAGATATACGTCCACACTTCACAATCAACTATACACGCGGATTTGATGACTTCTATACTGTTGAAACAGATGATCTGGATTTATCCTCTCTGAAGCTGCAGGACAGTGAAGTGGCAGAAGTCAAATGGGCTTCCCATAATGAAGTCTGCCAGATGATGCAAGATGGAACCTTCGTGCCCTATTTCCCTGGCCTGATTGATCTGCTCTGGCAAGTCAGGGACAACTATGATGGAGCAATCCGGCAGCAGTCATCAGACGCAAAATAAAAAACTTTTAGGTCATGAAACAACATTGATATCATTTTTCAGTAATCTCATAATCAAAATCGTTGTACAGTCCGCCGGTGTCGAGCATAGGCTTGTCGCCGGCTTTTCCTTTCACCATAACGCCCTTTTTCGCCACCCGGTTGTAGATCCAGCCGCCGGACAGGGTCACCGGACTGTTGGGCGGCGAGATCCCGGCGTCTATGTATTCCCGGATGCCGTCCGCGCCCCGCTGTCCGGCTTCCTCCAGCCCGGCCTGTGTGCCGGACAGATCCCCCTGAAAAGCCGCCTCGCAGGAGGCCAGCAGCTTTTCCCCCATCTCAGCCCGGAGCCCTTCCTGCGCCAGGGCCGGCTGCACCACCGGCCGGGGCGGAATCCGCATAATGGGCGATCCCCGGGTATGGATCCCCAGCAGGAACTTTGACCTGGCGGAAGCTGTGGAGGTCAGGCCCACGTCCACCTTGTGCTCCCGAAGATAACGCAGGCATCTTTCCCGCTTTTTCAGCCGGTCTGTATCCTCCGCAACCTGCAGTTTCAGCATCGCCGCCTCCGTTCCGGCTGCAAAAATGCGCCGTGTTTTTCCAATTACACGGATTTTTTCAGTCAAACCGTTGTTTTTCATGCCTTTGAGCTAAAAAAACTCAAGAAAATCCTTCCATTTGTATGGAATATCAAGCACAAGTGTGTTATAATATCACAAAAGCAGGGCTACAGCCCGGAAAGGAAAATAAAACTATGAACAAAACTGAACTCGTAGAAGTCGTTTCCAAGAATGCAGCGATCTCCAAGGCAGAAGCTCAGAAGGTTGTTACCGCCACGCTGGATGCCATCGTCGCCGGTGTTGTTTCTGACGGCAAAGTGATCCTGCCCGGCTTTGGCACCTTTGAGACCCGTCAGCGTTCCGCCCGCAACGGCCGGAACCCCCGTACCGGTGAGGTCATCAAGATCAAGGCTACAAAGGCTCCCGCTTTCAAACCCGGCAAGGGAATGAAGGACGCCGTCGCGAAGAAAAAAAAGTAAGCAAAACTGCCTGTTAAGCAGCCGGGAGTGATCGTCACTCCCGGTTTTTTCATGCCCGTTCCGCCGCCGGTATGCTATAATCGGTCTGTTATAAACTTTTCCGGGAGTACCGAACATGGAAATCACTTTTGAACAGCTGACCCATCAGAATTTCAGCGCGGCCCGCGCCCTGGACCGGGACGACATTCCGGAAAGCTTTGTGGACACCGCCGCGACCATCATGGAAATCACCGATTACGGCTATGAAAACAACCTGATCGGCCATACCTACCTGATCCTGTGCGACGGCCGCTATGCCGGGCTCATCCTCCTGGGAGAAGCGATTCCCTGGGACACAGACCCGCCGGAGGTTCATCAGCAGCCCTTCTACCGCCTGATGGGCTTTGTCATCAGCCGGGAATTCCGCGGCAAAGGCGTCGGCGGTGAAGCGCTGGAAAAAACCATTGCCAAAGTCTATGAGGACTTCGGCGTCCGCCCCCTCGTTTTGGGCTGCCACAAGGATAATCCCCGGGCTGCCGCCTTCTATGAACGGCACGGATTTCACAGGACCGACTATATGGAAGGCAATGACTGCTATTACCTCCGCTTTCCCCGTCCGTAATAAGTTTCTCTTTCTGCGGGAAGAAAAACTGCCGGCAGAAACGTTTGATAGATGTTGAAAACTTTCGAAGGAGCGTGATCCGATGAAGAAGATTCTTATTCTGATCCTCGCTGTGATGCTGCTTATTCCCGCCGCCCTGGCGGAAGATCTTTCTTCCCTGTCAGACGAAGAGCTGCTGAACCTGCAAAAGCAGGTAGAGGAGGAACTGATCCGGAGGAACTTGTACCCTCTGGCTGATGACGTACCGGTGGATTCTGAAAACATTGCGCTGTTTGAGCGTCTGGATTCGTTCCTTTCTTTCTGGGCTGCGTCAGACTACCCGAACATGCTGGATTACTGCGTTTCCGACTGGAAAAATCAGACGGAAGACTCCCAGACAGAGCTGTTACGGATTCTCAGTAACCGTACACCCCTCCATTTTGAAAACGTGGTTCTGTCCGGCTCCCCGAAGGATACTGAACGGACAGCGAGCATTATCCTGACGATAGACAAACACAACGGCCATGCTCCGCAGGTATACTTTTTTGATATCATCATGAAGCAGGAAGAAGACGGGCTCTGGTATGTTGATCCCCGAAGCCTGCAGTCCCATGAAGAGGATGTCATTGAACCCGGGCTGACTCCCGTACCTGCCGAAGCGGACGCGGATGATATTCTCCTGTATTTCAACGCGGAGAACGGACAAAAGTATCACCTGGATCCGAACTGTAAGGTCGTCAATCCGAACTTCCTGCCGATGACCGACAGCTTCCCTTTTACCGAAGTATGCGACCCGAAGTACGCGGATCTGCAGCCCTGCGAAATCTGCGGCGCGCCCGAACGTCCGGAGAACACTTCATCCGCGGAATAAGCGGTTAAACGCAAGTCTCCGCATGCCGGGAAACCTTCCCGGCATGCTTTTTGTTTGCGGGCGTTCCGCTTTGTGTTATACTCTCCCCGGATATATCCTTTGCGGGAGGGGCTGTCATGCAAATCCTTTTTATCCTGGAAATCATCGGTACCATTGCCTTTGCCATTTCCGGAGCCATTGTCGGCATCCAGAAAAAAATGGATATCTTCGGCGTTTCCATTCTGGGCCTCACGACGGCCGTCGGAGGCGGAATCCTGCGGGACCTGATCCTGAACGTTACCCCGCCGGCTGCTTTCCAGAATCCCGCCTTCGCGGCCACCGCCATTGTGGTCAGTATCCTGGTCTTTATTCCGGCGGTACGGAATGTGTTTGAGCACGGCAAAAAGTTCTATGAAGCCGTAATCCTGCTGATGGACTCCATCGGCCTGGGACTGTTCACTGTAGTAGGCGTACAGGTAGCAACCGCCGCCATGCCGGAAATGAACCTGTTCCTGATCACCTTCGTCGGCGTCCTCACAGGCGTGGGCGGCGGAATCCTGCGGGACATCTTCGCCGGCAATACGCCTTATATCTTCATCAAGCATTTCTATGCCTGTGCCTCCATCATCGGCGCCTGGACCTGCGCGCTGCTCTGGCCGCATACCGGTTCTGTGCCCGCCATGATCGCCGGCGCGGTCCTGACCGTTATTCTCCGCCTGCTGGCGGCCCACTTCCGCTGGAGCCTTCCGAAGGCGAAGTAAATACTTCGCCTTCGGCAATGCATAATTCATAATTCATAATTCATAATGAATATACTTTCACAGTTAAACAAAAAAACATTCATTTGAGCGAGAGAGAACAAGTTTGAAACATTCAATTAACGGACAGCCGGAAAGAAGTGTAAAGCAAACAGACCATCACAAGGATGGCCACGCAAGTTAGTTCAGATCAGGCAGGAAGCGGTTCGGGTTCAACAGGATCCTCCT
>Ga0256405_10001775_pt1 | contig 55523 bp, 54 predicted proteins | sample RumenRJG_02DNA_FD_189096 | JGI IMG/M metagenome (GOLD analysis project Ga0256405, IMG submission 189096) | Bovine rumen microbial communities from Lethbridge, Alberta, Canada - RJG_02 | ecosystem: Host-associated > Mammals > Digestive system > Stomach > Rumen | place: Canada: Alberta... | reverse complement strand
GTCCATTGGTATAACAATGAACGTATTCAAAAGAATCTTGGATACTTGTCTCCTATACAGTATCGACTAAAATTTTCAAATTAATTAATCTTTTTATTTAGTGTGTACTTGACAGGTACTAGTATCACTTTTCCCCTTTTTTATTGTTCAACATTCTGTGATTCTTGTAATTGTTCATAATAGTTATATGTATCTTCTGCTTGTTGTTTATTTTGATCTAATAATTTATTTCCTTCTTTATTAATTTTCTTCAATGATCTATATCTATCTTCACCTAAAGTAAAATCATCATATTTAGAAAAATCAGCTTTACTATCTAACTTAAATTCTCTACTTTCAGGATTATAATGTAACAATGGGAAATATCCTGATTCTGTTGCAAGTTTTTCCTCATTAATTGAATTTTTCATTCCTTTTATAATCCCTTGAGCAATACATGGAGCATAAGCAATAATTATACTTGGTCCATTATAAGCTTCTGCTTCTTTCATAACTTTAATAGCTTGCATTGCATTTGCACCTAAAGAGATAGTTCCAACATATACGTGAGGATAACTCATTGCAATTTTTGCAAGATTTTTCTTTGCTGTTTCCTTACCACCAGCAGCAAATTTTGCAACAGCTCCAGTTCTAGTTGATTTAGATGCCTGTCCACCAGTATTTGAATAAACCTCTGTATCAAGAACTAGTATATTAACGTTTTTCTTACTTGCTAAAACATGATCAATTCCATTATAGCCAATATCATAAGCCCAGCCATCTCCACCTATCATCCATACAGATTTAGGCATAATGAAATCTTTAAGCTTTAATAATCTTTCAATTTTAGTTTCATCAACTATTTCTAATAAAGCTTTAGCATTTTCTTCATTTTGTTCTTCACAATATGCATTATAAATATCTTTTTCACTTTTCTTAATTAAATCCTTATTATTTTTTATTAATGTAACTATCTGATTTTTCATAGCCTCATCAGCAATCCTCATCCCAAATCCAAATTCAGCATTATCTTCAAATAATGAATTTGCCCAAGGAATTGAATATGGCATTGATGGAGTGCTTGCACCATAAATTGATGAACATCCAGTTGCATTAGCAACAATCATTCTATCACCAAATAATTGAGTAAGTAACTTAAGATAAGGAGTTTCTCCACAACCAGCGCATGCACCAGAAAACTCAAATTTAGGTTTAACAAATTGGCTTCCTTTAATAGTATTTGTAGGCATTACATTTTTCTTTTCTTTAACATCATTAAATAAATACTTATATTCTTCATCTCTATCATCATTATGTAGTTCAGTTTTTGATTTCATTTGAAGAGCTTTATTTCCTTTTTTTCCAGGACACGCTTCTACACACAAACCGCATCCTGTACAATCAGGTATACTAATACCAACAGTAAACTTATAATTATTATCCTTAATATTTGAATCAGTTAAATGTCTCTTAACAGAATCAGGAGCATCAATCTCTTCCTTTTCATCTAATAAGAAAGGTCTAATAACTCCGTGAGGACAAACTAAACTACACATATTACACTCTATACAGTTTTCAGAACAATAACTTGGAGCAGCATCGCTACTATCCCTCTTATCGAGTTTAGAAGTACCCGCTTCAGCTTCACCATTAGGATTATTCAAAAAACTACTAACAGGAAGTGTATCCCCTTCCATAGAATCAATTATTTCAAACATAGATTTCTTAACTTCTATTTCCTTATCAAAATCTACATTAGGAACCTTTACAGGAATTAAACATTCTAAAGAACTATCAATAGCCTTAATATTATTTTCAATAATAGAACCACCCTTATTAGCAAACTTAACAGAAAGATTTTCTTTAATTTTATTTACTGCAAAACTAAAATCTACTATTTTTCCTAACTTGAAAATTATTGTTTCCATTATCGTACTAATCTTACCAGGTATGCCTGCATTCTTAGCAATTTTTGAAGCATCTAAAATAAACATTTTAATATTTTTAGATTTTAATATTTCTTTATCATGATTACTCATTAGAGCCAATACTTCATCAGGTTCTAAACTTGTATTTAAAATAAATACTCCTTTTTCTTTTATTCTATCCAACATTTTAAGTCTTTTTAAATAACTATCTTTAGTACAAACAATTATACTAGCACTTCTAACATAATAAGAAGATGAAATAGCATTTTTTCCGAATCTAAGATGAGATATAGTTACTCCTCCACTTTTTTTAGAATCATATTGAAAATATCCTTGTACATATGCATTTGTATATGTACCAGTTATTTTCATAATATCTTTTGATGCAGAAACCATACCATCACTACCATAACCATATATTAAAAATTCAACATTATGATTTGGTAATTTAAAATCCTCATTATATTTTATACTTAAATTTGTAACATCATCATTGATACCAACAGTAAAATTAGAATGTACTTCTCTTGTATCTAGAAAATCAAAAACACCTTTAATCATAGCGGGAGTAGTATTCTTACTAGACAATCCATATCTTCCACCATATACATTTACTCTTGCATCTGCTTCTTTTATTGTCTTAACAACATCTAAATATAAAGGTTCTCCACCACTACCAGGTTCCTTTGTTCTATCTAGAACAGCAATTTTCTTAACAGATTTTGGTAATACTTTCAAAAAGTACTTAGTACTAAATGGTCTATATAAATGAACTTCAATTAAACCAACAGGTTCATGTTTTTCTTTATATAAATAGTTAACTGTTTCTCTTATAGTTTCACAAACTGATCCCATGGCCACAATAACCTTAGTAGCTGAAGGATCACCATAATAATTAAATGGTTTATAATCTCGTCCTGTTATTTTATTAATTTCAGTCATATAATTATTAACAATATCCGGAACAGCATCATAATACTTATTTCTTACTTCAGTAGCTTGAAAATAAATATCTTCATTTTGAGCAGTTCCTCTAATTGAAGGTTTTGAAGGATTCATTGCTCTATCTCTAAATTTTAAAAGTTCTCTTTCATCTATCAAATTCTTAAGTTTATCAGTATCAATTACTTCTACTTTTTGTAATTCATGGCTTGTTCTAAAACCATCAAAGAAATTAACAAAAGGAACGCGTCCCTTTATTGCACTTAAATGAGCTACTCCAGTTAAATCCATAACTTGTTGAACTGAGCTTTCAGCAAGCATCGCAAAACCAGTACTCCTAACAGCATAAACATCCTGATGATCTCCAAATATTGATAAAGCATGTGTAGCCAAACTACGAGCTGCAACATTAATAACACAAGGAAGTAACTCACCAGCAATTTTATACATATTTGGAATCATCAACAATAATCCCTGACTAGCTGTATAAGTTGTAGTCAAAGCACCAGCTTGTAAAGAACCATGAACCATTCCTGCAGCACCAGCTTCACTTTCCATTTCCACAACCTTAACAGGTGTATCAAAATAATTTAATTTTCCCTCACTACTCCATTTATCAGTTAATTCAGCCATAGGAGATGCAGGAGTTATTGGATATATTCCAGCAACCTCTGTAAATCCATAAGAGACATGAGCAGCAGCCTCATTACCATCCATAATTTTCATCATATTTATCAACCTCTCAATCGTATTATTTATATATAATATCCTTAATTTCTGCAACAGCAGCTAGAATTCCAATTCTAGCATAAGTAATTATCTCAATAGAATGATTATTAGCCAAAACATTAATAGATTGTTTTACATCCTTTTCTACACATTTTATTAATATTTCGTGAGATCCAATTCCAACCTGACAAGTTAAACTTTTTCCATTTTTTAATGATCCCAAATTAACACCATCAACGAAAACATTAAAACTAAGGGCAAATCCCATTATTCTTTTTTCTCTAGAAATAGTCAGTGGAATTAATTTATCATTATTTACCAAATTTGAAGATAAATTTATAGAATCACTTCCATTAATTTGATTATTACTAGACTGTTCAGATATTTTATCACCACAAAATGGGCAATATTGCACCTCAGCATTAAACTCTCTATTACATTTTAAGCACTTCATAATAATCACACCTTACAATTAAGTATAACATAAATAAAGAACATTATAAATAAAAAGGAGACAAAAACTCCCTTTAATCATCATTAATCAATAACTGTAATAGACATAATATATTTTGTATTTAGAGTAACACCAGTATCAAGTTTAATCATTATCAAATTATCTCCATAACTTATTATTTTTTCAACCATACCATTGTATTTTTTTGAAACAGAATTTGCAAATTCAATCATTTCAATTGAAACTTTTTTTCCACTGAACTCATTACTAAGTAACATTTAATCCTCCTATTTATAATTATTTTTATCAGGAAGCGCAGCTGCTTTTCCTTGCTTATTAGTGACTATCCATGCATTAGATACAGTTCTTCCACCATATTCTGCACCTGCAGATGGTCTATTCCAAAGTTTTCCGCCTACACTCATTGTACATGAAGCACCACCATCTAAATTAGCAGCATTATAAGCTTTGTATCTTAGAAGTATCTCTATAACATCATTCATAGTTGCTCCTGTTGAATAACCAGGAAGTCTTCCCTCTATACTTAAAAGTAATACAACTCCATCTTTTCTTTGTGCAATAATACTACGTGGAGCAGTCCCCCAACCTCCATCGCCGTGAATTTTAGAAGTTTTTCCATTTACAATTAAGAAAGGTCCAAAATCAACTGCATCCATCATACCATCAGCAATTGCTTCTTGAGGAGATTTATCAGTTAAATACATCTTATGATCTTTTGTAAAACCAATTAATCCTCCTGATCCTCCAGAATGTTCCCAAATAAGTTCTCCATTCTTAATAATAGCACCATAAGGAATAGATCCATTTCCCCATCCATCTAAATCTTCAAAACCACCACCATTAATACCTAATAAACCATCATTTTCTTTGACAAGTGTATTAACAGATTGTCCAGCTTTACCCAATTTACTACTTACTGCAAGTTCAATATCACTTGGATCATAAACTGCCGTTAACCATCCTTTATATTTAGATTCATTAATTCTAATAAGTTTAAATACATCATTACCAGGATCTTTTGTAAATAATTCTTTTTCATACTTATTTGTATATCTCTTAGTAAACATATCATTCTTATTAATAACGATATCATCTAGATTAATTTTTTCAGTATTAATCTCCATAAAATTTTCACTCATTACTTTATCAACAGTTTTTTGATCATATAATGTATATGCTAAATATTTATGCGACATTGTTGTCATTGCAGTAGGAATCCAAAAAGTTTTGAAACCTTTTGTATTTATAATAACAAGACCAGCTATTACACATATATCCATTAAAAATATTAAAACAGTAAATATACTTAATTTAAATTTTATTTTTCTTTTTCTTTTCTTTTTCATTTAAGTCACCCCACTAAATAAGGATCATCTATTCTTCCATTTCCACTTTTAATAGTATTAGAATTAATTGAAATAACCGGAACAATATGTTTTTCAGTTCTTACATCTATTTCCTCTACAACCCCATTAGAATAAGTAACATATTCCACATCACCAATAGAAGAAGTTATATTATTTCTATAAAAGTCACTTAGTTCATTATTAGATACATAATCAAATAAATTTAAAAGCGAAACATTACCTTCAAAACGATTACTATAAACATTATAAAAACTATATCCAGTTTCAGCACTCATTTCCCCATAAGGATAAGAATTACCAACAATTAAATCCTTGTAAGGTAAATTATTATAATAATTATTAACTAAATAATTTCCTATATTTCCCCATTCTGAATAATTGAACACATTACTTCTATTACTATATGGTTTAAATACTTCTTGGCCATTATAAGAAATATATCCATTTAAATACATCTTTAAAATTCCATTATTATTTTCTGAAACTTTCCAAATATCGTCACCAAGTTTAACAAAACTATCAACATAATTATTATCATTACCCATATCAATTTTATAAGGGTTATTTAAAGTCCCATCACCTTGAGAAATAGTAGTATTCTTTTTAATTGTAATTACACTTCTAATACCATATGAGTCAAGATTATCACAACTTGATACACTTCCATCTTCTTCAACATATATATTTTCATCATCATTTGTATAACCTAATAAATAATATAATTTAGAATTATTTAAAAAACCATCTTTTCCACCAGATAAAATATAATCGTTTAAAGAAATAGAAGTAACATCATCACTATATTTTTTCTTTCCAACACTTACCTTGTCACCATTAAGTTTATCTAATGAATATTCTGTTTTCTTAATATATTTATCAAAATTAGGTATAGTCTTATAATAAACTCCAGATAAATCATCATCTGTTTTAGTAAGCCATAATCTTATATTAGATTTATCATATGAATTATCTTCTCCCCACATAAACATAGATACTAAATCATTACTAGCTAATCTTACTGAATTATCATCTTCAACCGACAACACTCTAAACATTCTATTAGCAAACCAAACATAATTATTTTGAACATTTCCTCTAAAATAATAACCATCTTTCTTTTTATATAAACCATCACCAGTTTTAACCAACTGATTATTATTAATAATTACACCACTTAATGAAAGAGTTGTTCCTTTTTTAGATTGACTTTGTAAACTATAAAAATAAAAACATCTTCCGCCAAAATATAAAACAACTGCCAAAGCAAAAATAAGACTAATAAAGTTAAATAAAAACTCTTTTAGTCCATAAGTATGAGACTTTCTTTTTGATGTCTTTTTAGTTTTTTTCTCTTCATTTTTACCTGCCATATTTTATTCTCCACTATAACAAATTATATCAAAAGAAAAGTATAAGTACAAGACCTACACTCTATTTTTTATATAATCATAAATGACTTTATACGTAGATTCATCATAGTGCAATCCATCTGTTGTCTTAAATCCATTATTTGTTAAAACAGTATTTGTATCAATCCATCCAACACTACTATTAAGTCCATTCTTTAATTTTGAATTAAAATTTATAATCGTACTATTAAGATTACTATATGAACCCTGACAAGGGTTTACAGAAACAAAATATAAAGAACTTCCATTACTTTTCCAACTAGATGAATTACTATTGATATAACTAATATAGTTATCAGCATTACTTAAGTCATTTACTCCCATTAAAATTACAATTGCATTACCTTTAACAAAATATTTTTTTGCAGCAGGAATACCAACATCCTTCATCCAAGCCAAGCCTTTTGCTCCTTCCGCAACGTAAATGTCATTTCCTACTATATGGATACCACCACTAGAATAATTTGCTCCACTCCAAGTTCCATTTAAATATGCATACATTTGAACAGTTCTCGAGTCACCTATAAAAATGACTTTGTTACTTTTTGTATTACCTTCACCAGCTTTATTACCAGAACTACTACTCTTATTATTACTAGAACTAGTTGTAGGTTTAGATGTTCCTCTCTGATATTCAGTAGGATCTGTAATCAACTGTGAAGTTGATTTACCAGTTTCAATCTCTTTAAATGTACTAGATCCAGCACTAGTTATATTAACATTATTCCAACAATCACTAAATTTTGTATTTTCCCCTAAAGTAGATACAAAAGCATTAACAATAGTAGGAATAAAAAATAATAAAACAAGTGCTATTAAACTGTTTTTTATTCTTTTTATATACTTTTTTTCATCAGGATTTTTAATTAATAATACTATAGTATAAATTAAACTAAAAATTGAAATAATAGGACCAGTAATTTGAATTATTTTAAGAATGTTCTTAACAACAGTCAATACAACTAACAAAGTAGGACTGTTACAAGAAGTATTTAAATCAAGAAAAAGCACTTTTTATCACACACCTTATTTAACTACCCAAAATGTTGACATGTCTCTTAATCCATTTGTTCCACCAGCAACAGGAGTGTTAATTATTTCATTATTAATTACTAATTCTGAAGAACTACCACCATCCAGATTTGCTGCATTATAAGCACCATAGTTTTCCATTATATCACACAAATCAACCATATCAGCACCAATACTACTTGATAATCTTCCATTTATTACTAAAAATAATACAATTCCATCTTGTCTTTGTCCAATAGCAGATCTAGGTGCAATACCCCATCCACCATTACCTTTAATAAAACTTCTTTTACCATTAATAATTAAGTAAGGACCAAATTCTATTGCATCTCTATAACCAATTTTTAACGCTTCTTCCTTAGACATATTACCAAGTATAAATTTATTTTCCTTAGTAAATCCTATAAAACCTCCACCCATTTTAGCATCATCATAATCACTTACAACTTTTCCATTCGATATAACTGTTCCATGTGGTAGCGCTCCATTACTATTCCAATCAGGATCATAAAATCCACCTGCATTCATAGCAATAATAGCATTTTCTCTTTTACTAACAGTAAGTATAGACTCTCCTCTTACACCTAATTGAGATGTAGTTGCTATACTAATTCTAGAAGGATCATATATTGCAACTAAAAATCCTTGATATCCTTTGCCACTGACATTAATTAATTTATATAAAGCACCCTTTTCATGAGTTAACAATTCTTTTTCATATTCATTCTTATAAATAGTTGAAGTATACTTACGAAATCTAATCTGATTAGGATCACTTATCTCATCAACTTCAATAATACTATTTTTTTTCAAAACTTCATTAATATATTTATCACTATATAACCAAGTAGCAAGATATCTATGATTCATAGTTGTCATTGCACTAGTAATCCAAAATTCCTTAAAACTATTAATAGGTCCATAAAACAAAAATAAAAACAAAGAAAAAAAGATTATATAAACAGAGCTAAATATAATAATCAACTTCTTTTTTAATGAAACTTTTTTCTTTGTTTTATCATGTTTTTTTACCATTAACTATTCCTCTTCTTTTCCCTCGTATTTTTTATCATTATTATAATCAATATATTCTTTCTTTGTTTTATATTCTTTTATAAGCAAATTACTATCAGTAATATTTTTATTACAAGAAACAATATTCTTATTATATATATTAACATCCCCAACAAAATAATTATTAACTTGTTCATAAATATTTTTATAATTAGAACATTTACTATTAGTTGAACTATTTGGATAATAAACATCTTTACATAATTTATCTAGTTTAACTACACCTTTATTTAACTCATCAACAAGATTTTCATAATTAGAAAATTTATTAGTTATATCATTATTTTTTTGAATTAACTGATCACAAACAACTCCACCCAATACATCTTCATATAAATCTTCCCTAAAGTTTTCAAATACAGATGTATTTGCACTAAAAGTTTCAAATTCATCATCTACTACTTTCATTAAATTTAAAGTATTTTCCTTATCTTCTCTTAATCCTACCAAAAAAGAAGAAAAACCACCTGATATTATTAAAATCAAACTAAGGGTTAAAAGTGCATAACCTATTTTTCTATAATTCATATTACCACCTATTATAATTTTATCAAAAAAGTAAAAACTTGTCATTAACAAATAAAAATAAAGGAAATATTTACATTTCCTTTACTTCTATTTAAAATGTTTTCTACCTTCATCATCACTTAATAAAGATAGCTTAAAATCATTAATTTTTGTCAAATTAATATTTTTATAATTATGATAAGATTCATTTGATTGACCAATTTCCAAATTATCATATTTTAAATAAAATTTATTACCATCAAGATTTATCATATAATATCCATCTTTATCATAATTACCTTTATTAGTAATTTTATAATAAATACTTCCCAAATTTTCATTACAACTAATTTTAGTTATACTAACGCATATATTATTTTGACAATGTTCACTATTAAGTAAATCATTTGTAATATTAACAATACTTGGATCTTTAAAATCATCTTCAAATACTATAGTGTTACTCGATTCTATTTTATATTCTTTAGTTTCTTTATTTTTTGCTTTAAAGGTACTGGCAATAATAACAAGTAATAAAATAAGTATTATTAAAATTATAATATAAATCTTTTTCTTATTATCCATTTGTACCTCCATCATCATTCTTCTTTTTACATGTATACACACCATTAGCATCTTCATCACAATTATATGTATTATCAAATAATGACGAATCATCCACTCTTAAATATGAATTATTTGGATCATTTTCATTATATTTATAATTATCAATTAAAGAATCACATATTTTATATGCATCCATTTCTTTACCATCACTACCAGCAAACCTTTGTAATCTTGCTACTCCTATGGAAGTATCAATTGTAGATTTATACATTGTATAAAAACCGTGACATATCACTGAATCGCCAACGCCTTCTGAATAGTCTGCAGTAATTACATGAACTGTACCAATAACATTGTTTTTTGAATCATTAAGGCCAGTCGCTATACATGTATAATGATCGCATCCAAGATTTTTTTCCAAATCATTACTACAAAATTTTCCCATTAGGTCACTGAATTTTTCCTGAACTTTATATAGTTTAAATGTATTTTCTTTTTTAGATTGTGCTAAAGTACATATACCTTTACATACTTTAGAATTAATCTTATCATTATCTCCAGTTCCAACTGGAGAATAGGTAGTTTCAACTGAATAATCAATAGAAGAACAACTACTATATAAAGTATATTTTTCAATATTACCATAGTCATCTTTTATATACAAATATAAAGATTTACCTTTAGAATCTTCAGTAACATCATATACATTTAGTCTAACATATGAATCTTCAGAATCAGTATACTCTTTTCCATCATCCAAGATAACACTATAAATACTTTCTCCATCATTTCTATAACTGATTTCAAACTCAGTATCACTATTAGATGCAGTATATGGGCCTTTATAATTAGTACTATTTACACTGGTACATTCATTATCTTTATTGGAATTATCTGTAACACATACACTATATGTATCACCTTCATCTTTATCATAAATCTTATAATAAGATACAATAGAATAACTATTAGAGTTACTATCTTCATCTAACACTTTTTCATTAACAATTTTATTATTTTGTATAGTTGGCTTATTATCTTTATAAAGAGTATATTTTACTTCTTTACTTTTATTAGTTTCACCAAATCTATCCTTAACCATAAAAAATGTAGTTATTTCTTGCCCATCATGAGATAAAGATTTACTATTTGAATCAACTAGTACTATTCCTCTAGATAAAGAATAAACCAATTTATTATAATCTACATAGTCACTACTACATATTTCTGTATTATCATTGCCAACTGTGTAGCAGAATTTAACCTTATAATCAGATGTATCATCAATAACACTTAACTCACTAGTATCCACAATTATACTATTTAAATTCTTAAACGGTTTATTATCTTCTTCATTATTATCATTATTTTTTCCAGTATCTAATGAATCTGCTGAAATAATAGAATATTCTCCTTTGAATGAAGGAAGAACATTTTTATACTTATTATATACAACATTCTTTATAGTTTGCTTTCCTAAAGAATCTTTTACAAAAAGAGTTAAACTTCTATTACCACTTTCACTATCACTTTTATTATAACTAAATGTATGATTAATCTTTATAGTCTCATTAGCAGATATCTCCTTATAATCATCATCTTTACAAGTTCCACTTTCAGATATACAATAATATAGTTTTGAATCAAAATCGTCACTTACACTGAATATAACTGTAGGCTTATTTTCTGAAAAATCACCTTCTAAAGCAACATATCCAGGTCCAGAAATACTAAAATTATTTATTTTAGGAGGTTGGTTCTTATAAGTATCATCTATTGTAATTCTATTTGAAACACTTTCTCCATATTTATTAATTACTTCAAGTCTTAATTCCCTATCTTTACCATCATAATTCTTTGCAAATTCAAATCGTCTTTTATTTTCGTCATTAATATATTCATTATAAGAATATTCTCTAGTTACATCATCAATAACTTTTATTCTTACATCTTCAAGAGGATAATTATCATTTACTGTAACATCTAAATAACCACTCAAATCATTTTTTCCATATATAACATCATTTCTTACACTATATTTTACATCTGGAGCAGTCAAATCAGAAATTTTATAAGAAGTAACCGCACTACCAACTGCACCATAACTATCCTTGGCATGAACATATATATTATATTCGTTTCCATCTGGCTTAGTTAATTTTTGTCCAGAACTATCAGAAATAATATAGTCATAATATCCTAATCCAAATGAATCATTATAACTCATATAATCACTACATGTATTTGAATCAGAAGATTGATTAACACAATATAATAAATTTTCTTTGTTTGATCTATCATCTTGAACAGATGAAAGCCTAATTCTAGCAATATGAAGAGCTAATTTATCTTCATCTCTTTTTGAAGCACTTATTTTTATTTCAGGAGCTTTATTTTTTGAAATTTCCTTTTCAAATTTAGTATTACTAACATTTCCATTATTATCATAAACACTTATATAAAAATACTTTGTAACACCAGCTGCTTCATCCTCTGGAGTAACTATATATGAAAATTTTTTAAAGTAATCAGAACCAGATGTATATTTTTCACACAAATCACTATCTTTACTAGGATAAGAAGAATCATTAGTAGAACTATCACTAATACATACTGATAACTCATCTGCTCCAGTATTATCTTTATCAACTGCATTGATATAAACAATAAAACCCACTTTGTTAATTTCAGATATATTATTATCAAAATCAACATAAGATTTTTTGATTGATGGGGCAAAAGCATTACTAGGATCTCCTTGCTCTAACTCATCCATTATATAAACTTTCTCTAATTTATCAATATAACTTCCATTTTTTGAAGTTATATTATCATTAATTAATTTCTTACTTATAACCCTATCCTCTGATATATCATTATTTTTACAAGCTTCTGAATTTAGACATATCAAATCATTTTTATCAAAACCAGCTACTCTTGATGAAGAAGAATTATTATTAATTTGCTCATAAGTAGAAAGTTTTACGCCTGAATAACCTTTTGAATTTTTTTCCTCTTCAACAAGAAAAACTGCATATTCTAATTTTCCAGTGTCATTTTTTACAACAACGAAAGAAACATCACCATTATATGTTCCTTTATTAGGAGGATTTGAAATACTGCCATCATTTATATAATCAAATCCCAAAACTATACAATTACCAGGATCTGGTTTTTGAATGTTTGAACTATTTGAATTAAGCTTATATTCTGCCAATGCAATTAGTTTATTTGCATCTTGTACATAAGTTTTACTTCTTCCAAAATTAATATTTTTAGTTACTAATGGAACACTTATTGCAACCAGTAAACCAAGTACTACAATTGCAGCTATTAATTCAATTAAAGTAAATCCTTTATTATTCTTTTTCATAACAGACCTCCATTATTTTTTAAATATAATCACCTTACTAAAAACATAGTTAATTATTATTACAAAAATATTTGATACAACTTTTGAAACAAATTCATTAAAATCTAATAAATCTACCATTAAGTACATCAATCCCATATCAAAAAACAATGATAGAACTCTGCAACCAAAAAAGTAAATACATTCTTTTATAGTCTTTTTTAAACTTACATTTTTACTTTCAAAAACAAATAATTTATTTGTAATAAAAGCAAAAACAACAGATATAAACCAAGCTAAAACATTACTTGTATATAATCCTAATCCTAAAGCTCTAATTATCATAAATGATAAAATATTAACTAAAGTTGTACAACCTCCAAAGAATAAATACAAAAGTACCTCTTTATATTTATGAAACCAAGCAGTATTATCGGTTTCATTTATATAATCTTCAAGTAATTTTATCATATTATTTGTATTACTTTTAAATTTCTTAGGCTTAAATTTTTTAATTTGTTTTAAAATAGTTCCAAGATTAGTATCTTCATCATATTCAAGTAAGTAACCTTGTTTTTTAAATTCTTCAACAATTTGCTTTTGATGATCATTGTGATGTTCCTTATACTTAGAAAGCCTAGGTGCTGCAATTATTTTTTTATTTTTCTTTATTGCAGATAAAATTGTTCCAACACCACCATGAGTTATAATTAAATTAGCCTCATCCATTAATTTTTCAAATTCTGGACCAGGTAATAAATCAAATATTTCCATATTTTTTGATTTATATTTAGTATAACCTGCTTGAACTACTACACGATCTTTAATATTTCCTAGTTCAATTTCCTCATCAACTGCTTTTAACAGTCTATCAAATTGTTTATCTTGTGTACCTAATACAACCAAAATCATTAGAAAATCCACCCCCCAAAATCACTTTTAGGATATATTTTCTTCATACTCTCCCACTGTACTATAAACTTATCACTTAAAGGATAAATAAGTTTTCCAGTAGAAGTTTTAGTAACCATGTTAGCAAATGTTTCTATATAAATTATTTTACTTCCAAGTATTTTTCCTATACAACACATAGGACCTGCAGTATGGGTACCAGTTGTAATAATATAATCTGGAGTATACTTTAAATATAAAAACAGGCTTTTAAAACAGTTAAATAACAATTTAAATGGATAACTCAAAAGATGATATTTAGTACCATAAACCAAATAATCAACACGATTTTTATATTTTAAACTTAAATATTCATTTGACTTTGTTTTTTCAGTAATTAAATGATAATCATATTTTTTAAACATTTTATCTAACTGTAATAATTCTTCTAAATGTCCTCCAGTAGAAGAAATAAACATAACTGACTTTTTATTCATAAACATCACTCTCTTCAATAAGTGTTAACCATTCTTCTCCGACAACGTCACTTGTATATTTTTTTATACTTTTTCGAGCATTTTTACCTATTTTCTTTCTTTCTTCAGGGTTTTCAATTAAATCACTTATCTTTTTTATCATCATTTCATAATTTCGATTTTTTATAAGATAACCATTTTCACCACTATTAATTATTTCCCTTGCACCTTCTGCAGAACTAAACGCAATACAAGGTAATCCATGACTCATAGCTTCAATTAAAACAATACCAAATGACTCAGTAAAAGAAGTCATTAAATAAATAGATGATTTATTCATTAATTTATCAATATATTCTTTTCCCTGAAAACCATGTAATGTAACACATTTTTCTAAATTATTATTTTTAATATATCTTTCTAAATTATCTCTTTCTTTACCATCACCAATAATATCAAGCACCCAATTAGGATAATCATTTCTAAGTTGCTTATACACTTTTAATAAATCTAAATATCCCTTTTCAGGAGATAATCTTCCAACACTTATCAACCTTTTTTCATTAAGTTTTGAAAGTTTTTGAGGAATACTTTCAATACAATTAGGTATGTATATACACATACATTTATAATTTGACATTTTACGTTTATAAAATTCTAATAAATCCATAGAAACAAGTACTAGGTAATCAAGTTTTTTTGCACTATGAATGATTTTATGAGCATATTTGTAATTATCATGAAAATGATTGTGCTCCCAACCAATCTTTAAAACATCATCTTTTCCGTATAAACTAAGCCATTCATTAAAAATATCTCTTGTAGAAATAATAACATCACTATCGCAAGATTTTATATAATTAATCATTCCATTTTTCCTATAATGTAACACTTTTAAAGAATATGCAAATTCTTTAAATATTTTTTTTAAATTTTTACCATGAATAGCAGACTTTAATGATTTATGATTAGGAACAATGGAACTATCATTTAAATATTTCACATTAATACTATCATCTAAATCAAATACAGATTTATCATATAATTTATAACAAACAGCTATTTCAACATTATATTTTTTAGAAAGTAAATTTGCTAAAGAAACTATAGATTTTTCTATTCCACCATAGCCCAAATGTAAAGATAAAATTGATATTTTTTTCATTAAACCACCTTACTAAAATTATAACATTTTTTTTAAAATTAAGAAACATATAAAAAAAATAAAAAAAGTAGATAAATCTACTTTTTAAAGCATAAATTATTTTTTATTGTACTGGCGGTGTATTAACGTCAGCAGAAGTCATTGTTGGTACTGTAACAGGCTGAACTGGAGAAACTTGCTGTATAGGTTGAACATTTGGCATAGGTTGAGTATTTTCTAACGGATCCGCCCCACCATATATTTGATGAGTTTGATTAATACTAACATTAACATCACTCACACTAGCAGAAGGACTAGCTCCCCCATATATAACTGGACCACTTGCAACTGAAGGAGTTGCTGGAACTGCTGGAGTAACAGGCGCTACTTCTGGCATTGCAGGTGCAGCTGGAACTGCTGGAGTAACTGGTGCTACTTCTGGCATTGCAGGTGCAGCTGGAACTTCTGGAGTAACTGGTGCTACTTCTGGCATTGCAGGTACAGCTGGAACTTCTGGAGTAACAGGTGCTACTTCTGGCATTGCAGGTGCAGCTGGAACTTCTGGAGTAACAGGTGCCATCTCTGGCATTGCAGGTGCAGCCGGAACTGCTGGAGTAACAGGTGCCATCTCTGGCATCGCAGGTGCAGCTGGAACCTCTGGAGTAACAGGTGCCATCTCTGGCATTGCAGGTGTTACTGGAACTTCTGGAGTAACAGGCGCCATCTCTGGCATTGCAGGTGTTACTGGAACTTCTGGAGTAACAGGTGCCATTTCTGGCATTGCAGGTGTTACTGGAACCTCTGGAGTAACAGGTGCCATCTCTGGCATTGCAGGTGTTACTGGAACCTCTGGAGTAACAGGTGTCATCTCTGGCATTGCAGGCGCTACTGGAACAGTAGGATTACCAACAGGATCGACAGGTTGAACAGCAACAGCAGAATTCATCATACCATCACCTTGAACAACACCATCTTGCTGAATAGATACATTAGTATCCTCAATAGCCTTTTTCTCTTTTTTAGATTTTCTACCTGTAACAATTAATAAAACTAATGCAATAACTAATAAAACTACTCCCACTGTAATAAAAATACCAGGTACAGTAGTAAACCAACTTAAATCAAAACTCATATAATCTACTCCCTTTATTCTATATACTATAAACCAATTCTAACAAAAAAAAATTACAATTGCAACCGTTTTATTTTCGATACATTTTTTGACAGTGTAAAGAATGTCCAATAACCAGTATGAGGAGGTAATTCAAAAAAACTTAATTTTTCTTTAGAAACAGGATGAATAAAAGATAAAAAATACGAAAATAAACATATTTGTTGATTATCTTTAATTCCATATCTTTGATCTCCCAAAAGATAATGTCCTCTTGATGCAAATTGTATCCTAATCTGATGATGTCTTCCACTCATAAGTCTTATAGCAACTAAACTACAGTCTCTTTCTTCATCATATTCTATACATTCATATTTTAATGACGAATCCTTACCATTTTTCCCAATAATAGCATTCCCATTTTTATCTTTTTCAATTTTGTCAAACATCTCTCCACTATTATTAATTTTACCTTTAACAATTGCCAAATATCTTTTATCAACATCATGCTGTGAAAAAAGTTTACTAAGCCTAGCAGCAGCTTTACTTGTCCTAGCAAAAACCATTATACCACCAACAGGTCTATCTAATCTGTGTACTAAACCTAAATAAACATTTCCTGGTTTATTATACTTTTCTTTTATATACTCTTTAACCATTTCATAAATAGACTTATCACCAGTACTATCCCCCTGACTAAGAATATTAAATGGTTTAACCACAACTATAATATGATTATCTTCATACAAAACATTTAATTTATTCATTTTCTTCCCATCTTCCATATATTCCACAAGGTAAAACTAAATTACTATTAGTAATAGGAATACCAACTTCTCCACAAGATAATTTACCTTTATATTTTTGATTTATATTAATTTCTAAAAGATTTTTTAATACATATGAACTTAACCCAGTTGTATATGAATTAATTAAGAAAAACAAAGGACTATCACTAAGTATTTGAGAACATAATTCTACTAAATAATTTAAATTTTTCTCAATATCCCATACCTCACCATTAGCACCTCTACCATAACTAGGAGGATCCATTATTATGGCATCATACTTATTACCTCTTCTAATTTCTCTTTTCACAAACTTTACAACATCATCTACTAAATATCTAATATCAGTTCCCTGAAATCCTGAAGACTTAACATTTTCTTTACACCAATCAACCATTCCTCTAGATGCATCAACATGAGTTACATGAGCTCCTGCTGAAAGACAAGCCACAGTGGCACCACCGGTATATGCAAATAAATTAAGAACTTTTATCTTTCTTTCACTTTTTTTAATTTTATCTATCATAAAATTCCAATTAACTAGTTGTTCAGGAAATAAACCAGTATGTTTAAACCCCATTTGTTTTATATTAAATATTAAATTATTATATTTAATATTCCAAGATGAAGGTATACTTTTTAAATTTTCCCAGTACCCTCCACCTTTATTACTTCTATGATAAACAGCATCAATTTTATTATAATATTTTTCATATAAATCACCATTATCCCATATTACTTGTGGATCTGGTCTTAATAAATAAATATCTCCCCATCTTTCATACTTCATACCTCTAGATGCATCTATTAACTCATAATCTTTCCATTCATTACATAAAAGCATAATTACACCTCTTAAAAATAATTATAACACAAAGAAAAAAGAGACAAAAGTCTCTAAGCATTAAATATTCTTCCATATGTTGTAATAACCATGTGTCCATTATAAGCTAAATAATAATCTTTATATTCATTATAAGAGTCAGACTCTTTCATTTTATAATTACATTGAACATCTGCATACTTTTTACAATCATCAGCATTTTCTGCAGTCATCTTATATATTTTATCCTTAGTTCTAACATAAGTAGCAGAACTATTACCAGCAAAATTAAAATCAATTATATCTCCACCATAATTGTTTTTATTATATACAATCATTATATTTGAAATTGAAGGAGGAGCTTTTCTATCATTTTGAGAAACAGTAAATCCATATACATTACCATCATTTTTTAAAACATAATAAAGTCCAGCATTATCATCAGCTGTAACAACTTTTATAGTCCCCTCAGGATTTAATAATAAATCATATACAAAATAGCTTTTATCTTGATTTGACACTTCACTGTATGCAACTGTATTATTATTTGTTGTTAAATAATAATATTTTCCATCAGAAGCTTTAATAACATTATCATTAAAAATGGCCACTGCTTCGATATTAGTTTCAGCAGGCTTACAATTGGATTTATTTGAATATTGCTGAGACAAAGATATCTCATAAATTTTTCCTTTATCATTTACAATATGAGTACTTGTTAAATACTTGATTTTTTCATAAGATACATCATCTTTATCTTTTGGAAAAAAATTATCACATACAAATTCTGCTCCATAAGTAAAACCATCATGTCTTAATGCCCTAGTAACACTTCCATTACAAGCACTACAACATATAATAACTAAAATAACCACAAAACTGAAAATTATCTTTTTTTTCATTTAAAATCACTACCTTTAATAAAAATATATCACAAAAAAAAAATAATTAAAACTAAAACTTTTTAATTATTTCAAATATGTACTTAACGTCTTCATTATTATGTCCATAATATTTATCAAAAACACTATTAATATCCTTTTTCTTACTACTATTATATATCTTAACTATTTTTTTAGAAACCAATTCAATACTTTCACTATCACTAATAAATTTCTTACTCTCAACTTGCATAATACCAAGTTTACTTTTCTTACCATTTATTTTGTATTTGAAATTATCAATTCTTCTTAAAAATTTATTTCTCTTATTATCTTCATAAATCATAATAGCATATAAAATATTAGAAATATCTTTATTATCATTATCGCACTCATCATAATATGCATATTTAAATTTTGCATAATTATTTAATATACTGTTAGTACTCATAATTTTTTTATCTTTTTTATCTTTTATCTCAAATAGTTTCTTACTATTACAAAAATTATAAATATAAACAATAATTAATAACCATAAAACAACTCTTAATTCTTCTCCTGTTAAAAATATACTGCTTACTCTATTAATAAATTCTTGATTAATAATAAACCCTGAAATTATCAAACCAACATAAAATAAAATATTATTATTATCCTTATCAAAAAAATCATGATCTATTACGTATGTACTATAAATAATATCAAAAATCAACATAAAGACAAATATCAAAAAAATATTTTCCGTATATCTAATCGAATATTTAAATAGAAATTCTGATATTATAATTACAACAATATTTGCTAAAACAATTTTATCTATTTTACTTATAGAAAATCTATTATCTAAATAATTCATTAGAAAAAATATAACTATACCCATAATAATATAAAATATCCAACCAAAAAGACCCACACTATCACCTCATTTAACAAATTATTATAAGGCATTTTATTCAATTTGTAAAATTATTATTTTTCTAATTCTTTAAGTCTCTTTTTTATCAAAAAAACTAAATCCATAGAACCTTTCATTCTATTAAGAACAAGTAATGCATCTTGCAATTTTACCCTATCACTAACTGAATCTTTTATAATTAAAGCTTCTTTTTCATAATCAAAATTATCAATAGGATTTTCCATAATATATTCTCTAATATACTTTTCTATATCATTTAAAACAAATTCTTTAAGTGGATATTCATCCATTAAACTAACTCCATAATATCCACCAACTAAATATCTAAAAACATTTTCAATTTCCATATAAACTCTTTCTAAATAATTTCATCATCTACTACACTATTTTTTAAAATCTTCTTTTGTTCTTTTTTTGAATCAATTATAAATATGTATACCTGATAAGAGAACACTAAAAATACTGGTAAAAATACAAATAATAAAAATCCAACTTTACTATGTAAAAATTCCAAATAACCACCTAATAAAGGAATTCTTACACTACTATTACCTATTATTCTTCCATCATTTTTAATATTAGACTCATTTGATTTATTTAAATCTAAATCACTACGTTTAACGATATACTTACCCTTATAAACTGAGTAATAATAAAAATTATTAGTACTATTATTATTCTTTTTTATAATAAGTAAATCATTCTTTTTTACAGAAGTATCAGCCTTTTCAGTATCACTATCAACATTAACAAAAACTAAATTGCCGACCTCACTAAAACCATATTTATTTTTATTTAAAAATAACAAAGTCATAAATACAACATAAACTATAATAATAACTTCTAAAACATTCCATATTCTTTTTAATATCTTTTTCATAATCACCAACCCATATAACAATTATTTAAATATATTTTTTATTTTTCTATATAATGAGAAACTTAATTTATATAATCTATATCTATTTTTATCAATAACTAAATCAAATTCTCCAACTAATTCATGAACACAAGCATTAAATCCTCTTTTAAAATCAAATAATCCATATCCTTTAGAATCCTCATTAAAATTACCATCAATACCATAAAAATTAAATGCTTTATACCCATTCTTTATCGCATAATCAATCATCTGATATTGCAATAAATATTGAGAATTATACTTCATAAATTGTTTATAACTGGCTCCAAATAAATAATTAACTTCCTTTCCATATAACATATACCATCCACCAGCAATTATCTTTTCATCGCCATATTCTTTTATAGTCTCTTCCAATACTTTAATTTTATTTTCAAATCTCTCTTGTTCTAAATTTAATTCCTTTAATTGTTTTTCACGTCTAGCATTATCCTTTAATTCATTCTTCTTTTTAAGAGTCTCTTCTAAATTATCTTTAGATGTTTCTAGTAACTTTTTAAAATTAATTTTTACAAGTAAAACTTTTACTAAATCCTTTTCTTTAAGAACCTTAAACATATTTTGATAATAAGATAAAGGTCTATCAACAAACTCTCTTCTTTCCGCAGTATGCTTCATAAGATTTTTAAATTCAAATAAATTATCTAAATCAGCTTCAACAACTTCCAAAGAATTTTTCTTAGAATTATTAATTCTCCACTTCGTACTACTTCTCATGTTTTTATATGCATCATCTATAGAATTAATACCTTCTAAATCAAGAACAGATATCCATCTAGGTTCTAAATCACTCTTCTTATCTTGATCAATATAAAAACCATTATGTCTAAATCCAAGACTTTTTAGTTTTTCCATTAAATCATTCTTTTCAGTATTAGGAACAACTTCTCCATCAACAGTTCTTTGTTGATAATCTATATATGGATTTATTTTTAAAAATAATGCATTTTTATCTTTTAAAAATTGTTTAATACCTTTAGTAAACTCTTCAAGAATATTGAAATCACTATAATCAAGTAAAAAACCTCTAGGAGCATAAAACATAGTTTTAAAGAACTTTATTTTCTTTGATAATAATAAAGTCGCCGCAACAATCTTCTTTCCATCCTTTAATCCTACATAATAATGATCCCATCCATTATCCTTTTTTATCTTTGCCCATAATGGTTGCTGAAAAAAACTAGTAATTGGACTTTTCAAAGAATATTTTAAGAATTCATCTTCACTTAGTATTACAAATTCCATATCATCATTCCTTCCATATAATTACAGTATACCATAAAAATATAAAAGATATGTCATAAACATATCTATTTTTTTGAATTAAGTTTTTTATACATTTCTAATTCTTTTTGTATATCTGAAAAATTATAATCATCACGAATATTAGAAGTTTTCTCATTACTTTTTATTTGCTTAATATTTAAATCATCAAGTTCACTATATATTTCATTACAAAAGTCATCAACATCTATTTTAATTCCATGTTGTATACACATATTTTTATTTTGTTCCACAACTTCAAAAGCATCTCTTTCAATAGAAAAATTATAAATAGAATCACATATTTCAATGTATTTATTTAAATAATTGATTCTTAATTCATAATTATTATTATGCTTATCTTCCAAAAATAATTTAAAATATTTTGTTAAATATAAAAGACACATGTTAAGTAAAGAAATAAAATAATTATTAATAGCTTTAGATAATAATAATTCACTAAAATGAAATCCCTTATCTTGTATATAATTATATACATCACACATTTTATTATTATATATAAAAGCCACATTATATATTTTACTTTTACTCTCTCCAACTTTTTCAACAAGTGATATCAAGTCACTTATTTTATCAGATATATCTAAAGCATCATCTTGTAAAATCTGAAATGCTTCTAAATCTTTATCAACTTTCCCCATATAATTCACCACCTATTCAAATAAAGAACTAATAAGAATTATTATAATACCACATATAATACCAAAAATAGATACCTTTTTATTATCACTATGTAATACATGTGGAATAAGTTCAAATAATATAATATATAATATCATTCCTAATGTAAGACAAATAAGACCACCAATAACAAAATCATTAATCATAGAACTAACAAAGAACATTAATAATCCTCCAAAAAAAGTAGAAAGAGTTGCGAGTAATAAAGTAATAATTCTATACTTTTTAGGTTCATGTTGCATTGTTGAAGTAATAATCATACCCATAGGAATATTATGTAAGCCTACTCCTAGTGCTACAAGTAAAGCAGTTTTTGGTGAATCAATAGATAAACTATATACTGCCATACCCTCTATAATATTATGTAAGATAATCGCAATTAAAGAAACAATTCCAATATGTATTAAATTTTTCTCACTACAATTATGATGAAAACCATGTTCATGATCATGTTCAGGAATAAATAAATCTAAAATTTTAAGTATACCTATTCCACAAATAATTAATACAGTTGAAATTATTATAGATACATCTTTCATATGTTCTAACATTTCAGGAATTAAATCAAATACAACTAAAGATACCATTGTTCCAAGCGCAATTGAAATAGATAAATTTTCAATCAACTTTGTATTCTTAAAAAACTTTACAATTAAACTTCCTAAAACAAAAAATAATCCCAATAAAAAAGTAATCAACAATCCCATAACTATTCCCCTTTACACTCTCTACATATCCCATTGATAATAAATCTTTTATCACTTGGAATAAACCCATGTTGTTCATTAATATGTCTATTTAATTCTTCAACACAATCGCAATTCACATGTATTAATTTACCACATTTATTACATTTAAGATAAAAATGATTTTCACATGTACAATTACCAATAAATTGATAATAAGTATTACCATCTAAAGCAACATATTTATTAAGAAATTCATCTTTCATCATCTTATCAATAAATCTATAGATAGTAGTTAAAGATGCATAATCACATGCTTTATCATATACCTCTTTAACAGTAAATTCTCTTTCAAATTCCTTTATAATATTTAAAATTTTATCTTTTTGTTTAGTATTATAATTTCCTCTAGTCATAAGCAACTCCAATATGAAAATAATTTTCAATTTCTATTATAACATTTTTAACAATTATTACAAGAATAAATTATTGTAAATGATAATTTAATAGGAGAGATTATATGTCTAGCAGTCTTTTTAACATAATTAATATGATTAGTCGCCATAAAAGAAGGATTAACTGAAGATGAAACTATTTATTGTAAACACTGTGGTGCATCAATAGATAGTGATTCAACATTTTGTAAAAAATGCGGAAAAGAACAATAAAAAAGACAATCACTTGTCTTTTTTTTCATAATTGGTGCTTCCATCCGGACTTGAACCGGAACTCTATCGCTAGAAGCAGATTTTGAGTCTGCCGCGTCTACCAATTCCGCCATGGAAGCAACTAAATGAATTATAACATACAAAAATTAAAAATAAAAGAAAAAAAAATAAAAAGACTAAATACTAGTCTCCTCAGTTTCAGTATATTTTGATGTATAAAGATCTTTATTATCATCATTATCTTCATTAACAGTATTAATAATATCATCAATATTAGGTAAATCTTCGATAGAAGCCAATCCAAAATAATCTAAAAATTCATGTGTAGTTTCATATAAAATAGGTCTACCAGGCATATCACTTCTACCAGTCTCTTTAATAAATCCTTTCGCAACAAGTTTTCTAATAATTGAAGTTGAGCCAACACCTCTAATCGCATCTACTTGAACTCTTGTGATAGGCTCATTATAAGCAATAATCGCTAGTGTTTCTAAGGCAGCTTGACTTAGAAAATTAGTTTCAGGATTTTCAATTAATTTTTGATAGTAATTCTTATGTTCAAACTTTGTAGTAATTTTAAATCTATTTCCTAAAAAGTCAATTCTTAATCCACGAGATTCATCTTCATAGTCCTTTTTTAATTCCATAATCAAATTCTTAGATTCATCTTCATTAATATTCAAAACATCCATTATTTGTTCAATAGTAAGTCCATCTTCACCCACAACAAATAATAATCCTTCTAGAATAGCCTTATTCATTTTTATTCACCTCACAAATAATATCATCAAAATTATTATCTTGCTTTATTATTAACTCTTTACTTTTTGCCATCTCAAGTATTGCCAAAAATGTCGCAACAATATATTCTTTTGAAGCAATAGGAAATAATTCAAAAAAAGATATTCTTTTTTTACTTTTTAATATTCTTTTTATATCATGTCTTCTAGATGAAACAGAAATTTCATTAATAGTTACTTTAGTATTTAGAGGCTTATTATCAGCTTTTCTTTGATAATACTTTTGTAATGCTAATACTAAATCATCTAAAGAAACATCCGCATGTATCTCATGAACTTCATCAATATAATTATTTATATTTTCAGGAGATTTAGTATAAATATCCTTTCTTAATAATTCTTTATCTTGTAATAATTTTGTAATATTCTTATATGCTTGATACTCCAATAATCTATTAATTAATTCTTCTCTAGGATCTTCTTCATCTGTTTCTTCTTCTTTATTATTAGGTAATAATAATCTAGATTTTATTTCCAATAATTCAGAAGCTAAAACAAGATATTCAGATGATACCTCTAAATTCATTTTTTCTTGTTTATTTAAAAATTCCATATACTGTTCAGTAATTTTTTCAATTTCAATATTCATTATATCCATCTTAGATTCTTTTATCAAATGTAATAATAAATCTAAGGGTCCTTCAAAATCATTAATAATAAAATCCATAATTATCACTCCGAACTATATAGATTATATCAAAAAAAATAATAGTTTTAAACTATTATTTATTATAACTATTACTAGATTGATTATTATATAATTCAGAAACATAACTATCAAGGAGTAAACAATCTGTATTTCCATTTAATTCTGAATCTTTTATATATTTAATTTTTTCATAATTATTTTTTTGATTATAATCTAATAATCCTAATAATTCACCATTACTATTTGTAAAATAGAACTCTCCATTAAATTCCTTAATAGAAATATCTTCAGCATTAACATTATATACAGATGAATACTCTGAAATAATCTTATTAGTTTCCATAATACAGTATTCATATGCTTTTGTTACATTAATTACATAACAAACACCATCATCATTAGAATTTTTTATTTGTGAATATCTATCAAATAATTTAGCTGGTATTTCTTCCAACCACATTATTCTAGAAGAAAAATCATTCATATTATTACCATTAACAATAGAATCATCTCCACCAATAAATCTAATTTGACTTCCATTTTCTAAAGAAATGTTTCCAAACTGATATACTGGACTTCCAAATTCATCATATTTTATATCACTTTGATATTTACTTTCAAGATTATTTTTTACCAACAAACCATATAAATATTTATTTGTAATATCATATGAATATTCATTCAATTGAAAAGCATAATTATAACATGCATCATAATCTTTTTTTTCATATGAAGAAATATATCCACAAATAAGATCATAAATATTTTTTATACTACTATCTATATGACCTGAATCATTTGCATTTAATTTAACACCTGTATTAATTAATTTTTCAGATACAGAGTCAGTACCATTTAATAATGATTCATACTTATTTCTTGCACTCAATAAAATACTATAAACATTTTCATTTACATATTCACCATTATCATGAACAAAACTACTTTCAGTAACATCAAGTGACGTAGGTTGTGTCATAGTATCACTATTACTTGTTGTAGGCTTAGTATTACGATCTCTCTTAAAATTAGCCTCTTCTATATAACCACTAATACATGATTTAGTAGAAAGAGCTAATATTCCACCAGCCACAGTAAATATAACAATTTTACCAACAGTCCCTTTTTTCATATAAATTCCCCCTAATTGAGTTACATATTATACACTAAAAATTGAATTTTGTCAAAATTTACACTTTGTTATATAATGGAATTGGTGATTATTATGAAAAAGTTTAATGAACTAGATGAGGGATTTATATGTGAAAAATGTGGAAAAAAAGTAAAACCACTAATCTATTCATCAAGAGATCATTGTCCTTATTGTTTATATTCAAAACATGTAGATATCAATCCAGGTGATAGAAATAATGAATGTAAAGGATTACTAAAACCAATTGAAATAGAAAAATTTAAAGACACATATAAAATTATATATAAATGTGAAAAATGTAAAGAAATTCACAAAAATATAATCGCAAAAGACGACGATATGAATGAAATAATAAAAATATCTCAAATAAATTAAATATCCACAATATATGTGGATATTTTTTATCTTATTAATTTTGCATGAACTACCTTTCTACCTTTATTATTATCAGTACAGGTAGATAAAGTAATTATTCTATCATCTGAATTTAATTTAATATTAAAATCATAAATACTTCTAGATTTTAATGATTTCAAAAAAACTAAATAATCATTGTCACTAGAAAAATTTGTATTTAAATAATAAGATTCAGGCTCTTTATAATATACTGAAAAAATTTCAAATGTATAATTACCATCTAAAGTATATATAATAATTTTATGATTAGAATTATTAAACCATTTATCTGTAAATAAAGAAGATAAACTACCAAACGCTGTCTTATTAATTAAATTATGACCATAAATTACTGTATTTTTATTATCCATTATTGAAGAATTCCTATAATCCATAAATATCCATCCTCCAATAGAATAATTCTTATTAAAATCATGAGTTAAATAAAAACTGTTATCATTTGTTTTTAATACAGGATAATTAATATTAGTTCCATCAACTACTAGCCATCCAATAGTATCACTATTAATTTTTTTTAATTCATTTATATCTATATTAGAAACTTTATACGAACCATATTTCTTATATAAATTTAAAATCATCTTATTATCATCAGATATTTGAGAATCTTGAATAACTTCAACTTCTTCTCCATCCTTAGTATCATCAATATAAATAATTTCATTACTATTATTAACATATCCATATTTCATAAATAAAATATATCCTATAAATATAATAATGATTAATAAAATAGAACTAGGAGAATACTGAAGTTTTTTAAAAAATAATTTAATTTTTTTAAATACTTTTAAATTAAAAATCTTACTTAAAAAAGAAAAGAATAAATAAAAATAAAAATAAAACCCCTTAGATAAAATCAAACATAAATTATATAAACCAACTGTAGTAACTTTAATTGGAAATATAATAATTCTTATAATTTTTTTAATCATATAATATCATCATCCACTATTGAATATGGAATTAAATGAGGAGTACTATTATTTTTATTATGCATTTCAATATTCTTTTCAGTAACAATATTTAACTTAATTGTATTATCTAAAACTTCTATATTATCTAACTTAATAGTTGGTTCTTTACATTCATCAACTTCTTTAATAATAGAATCATCACTTGTTATAGAATCTTGAATATAATTTATATTAATATCCTCAGGAACAACAATTTTTGTAGACGGCTCTTCAGTTAAACTATTATCAGAATTTAATACTTCAATAGTATTAGTATCTTGATTATTACTTTCTTCTTCACTATTTAATAAACTATTATATTTTCTTTTTTCTTTTACTTCTGCAATTGTCACAAATATTCCAGTAACGAACGAAAATAAAATTATAACTATAAAAATAATATAAATTATATTCATAATATCACCTTTCTATTCTAGACACTATCCTAGTATCAATTATACATTATAGAAAGAGTATTTTACATATCAATGTAAAATAAAAATGTAAAATTTACATTTATTTATGTCAAATAATTTTAATTTTTTGGTTTAAAAATTAAACTAAAAATAAAAGAAAAAACAATAGCACTAGTAATACCAACAGCAGTCATATTAAACATTCCCATAAATAGACCTAATACTCCTGAATTATGAGATTCTAAAATTGATGCATGTATTAAAGAGTGCCCAAAACTTGTTATTGGTAAAAGTGCCCCTCCACCTACAATTTTTATAATATTATCATATATGTTAAATGTATCTAAAAAAGCACCTAAACATACATATATGCTAGTAATATGTCCAGGAGTTAATTTAGTATTATCTAGTATAATTTGAGCAATACCACAAATTAATCCACAAAAAAGAAAAGAATATAATAAGAACACTAAACCACCTCCAAACTTATTGCATGACATATAGAATTAATATTTTCTTTTTGATATAAAAGAATAGGAGAAAATAAAGCACCAGTTGCCATAACTAAAACTCTTTTTATTTTTTTTGACTTCAATAAACTGTAAATATAAGAGTAAACTACTAAAGCACTACATGCAGGACCACTACCACCAGCCTTTACTTCTTTTTGAATATCTATATCATAAAGCATTACTCCACAATCATTATAATTATTTAATTCAACATTATAATTACTCTTCATATAATCCTTAACAATTTCCACACCATATTTACCTAAATCACCTGTAAGAATTAAATCATAATAATCAACACTTCTACCAGTATCACTTAAATGTTTAACTAAAGTATCAATAACACTAGGAGCCATACATCTTCCCATATCATTTGGATCATTCTGCTCATAATCAATTATTTTACCAAGTGTAGCACATTCAACTCTAATATCAGATATCTCATCAGTAAGTAAACATGCCCCAGCTCCTGTTGCAGTAAAAGTTGCACTATTAGGTCTGGGAGCCCCATACTCAGTAGGATATCTAAATTGTTTTTCTGAACTCATATTATGAGATGATACAACACATATGGTGTTATTTATAAAATGACTATCTATCATTATAGAAGCAATAATAAGACCTAAAACACTACTACTACAAGCTCCATAAATACCAATAAAAGAGTTTCCTACTCCGCTACATCCATAACACGACGCACTTATTTGATTAAGTAAATCTCCACCAATAACTAAATCAATCTCTTCTTTTTTATAACCACTTTTCTTAAGAATCATAACTAGTGCATCTTTAACTAATTTTATCTCAGCTTTTTCCCAAGAATCCTCTCCAAAATATAAATCTTTATAACTTTTATCAAAATACCTTCTCAAAGGTCCACTCTTTTCATAAGGTCCACAAACAGTAGAACACTCATCAATGTATGTATTTTTAAAATAAAAAGTCATAGTATCACCTCTATCAAGTATCTTATTATTCCAAAGAACCAAGCAGAAACAATTCCATATATAATTACACTACCTGCAAGTTTAAACATATTAGAACCTACTCCGTATATTAATCCTTCTTTTTTATAATCAAGAGCACTACTAGTCATAGAATGGGCAAAACCAGTAATTGGAATAATTAATCCACATTTAAATTTAGTCACCCATTTATCAAAAAAACCTAAAGCTGTGAATAAACTAGCAATAAAAATATAAGTTAAAATCATTAAAGTACCTGCATCTATTCTAGATATATTAAATCTACATAATAATTCTATTTCCAATTCTCCCAAAAAACCTATAAGTCCTCCACAAAAAAAAGCAAAGAAAAAATTTTTCATTCTATCTTCTGGTGCTTTATGCTTATCAGCAATCTTATTATACTTAGTATTCCTCATCATATCACCATTAATAACATACCCAAGAAAAAAATTTTAATACAAAAAAAACTTAGATTCACAAATTTTCTCTAAGCTTTTTTAGAATTTTACTTTCACTTCTTGATACTTGCACCTGACTCATACCTAATATATTAGATGTTTCACTTTGAGTTAAATCTTCAAAATATCTCGCATATATAAGTTTCTTTTCTTCTGAAGATAACTTATTTAATTCTCCCTTTAAATCAAGAACTTCTGGACTAGTATCATCGTAACTTTTAATTAAATTTATATTATCATCAATAGATGCAACCTCATCAGTCGCAACTAAAGCATTATCTATTAAACTAATATCAACATCTAAATATAATGATATTTCTAAATTAGTTGGCGCCCTTCCTAATTTTTGAGTCATTACATCTCTACATTCAAGTATCTTTTTCTTAAGTTCTATAATATTTCTACTTATTTTTAAACTACTATTTTCTCTAATATATTTATTGACCTCTCCTACTATATAATAGTAAGCAAATGTTGAAAACTTAGTATCATAATTAGAATTATAATGCTTATATGCATCAATTAATCCTAACATCCCAACCTGATATAAATCATCACGATCATATCGTTTCGGATATTTGCTTATAATCTTATATATCAACCCATCATACTCTAAGAGCCCTTCCATTATCCTCCTTTCATAAACAATATAAATCAAAAATAAAAAAGTATCTACAAATTCGACATAGGTAGATAAAAATAGAACTTTAAATATATTAAAACAAAAAAAATCTCAAATAAATGAGATTTTTATATTATTAAGGATTAGTTCTATTAGTTGGTTCTTCCTCATACATATCTTTAGTAAATCCAAATTTAATAAGTAACTTTTTAGATTCACCAACATAGTCTAAGTTATCAGGATCTTGTCCCTCTAACCATACATAAACCCTAACTTTTGTAATTGTATTAGGTAATAGTCTAATGATTTGATCTCTACTTGTATTATAAGGATTTTGAGTATCAACACCGTTAGTTGATTCTTTTAAATTAGTAACCTCTCTTAAAAAATTATTTTCACCAGTAGATGTTGCTGTATAATTATTTAATCCATCATAAATATTAACATGATCACTAATTTGAGCTACTTTATTTACAGCATAAGTAGGTAAAGTAGTAGTTCCATCTACAATTGCATCACAATTAGTAGATGAATTATATGTACCATCTGAATTACGAGTTTTACATTTAGCAAAAGCATTAATAGCTTTAGCTTTATGATTTACATCATTTGGCTCCCATATATTCCATGCATTACCTCTTCCAGTTGTTGCACCAGAATATGAACACAAAGAATTAGTCGAACTACAACTTAAAGCTTTTAAATCACTTTCTGTATATTGATCAGTTAGATTGACATATGCAACCTGATAAAAACCAATTCTTACAGAATTTTCAAGTCCATCTGTATCTTCAGTATCTTCTTCCATTGCTGTAGACCCTTCAGCTGGTTTCTTTTTTGTAACTACATCAGACTCAGCTGTTAAATATACAGCTTCACCATTTTCAACAGTATAGGTACCACCTGCATTTAATATTTCAGTATTTGTAGTATTCTTTAAAAACATATCAAAAGTAATATATTGTCCCTTTTCAGGTGAAGTATCACCTTGAGCTATATTTTCATTATCAATTGCCTCAGTTCTTATATGATAACCACCAGTAACAGATTCCATACTTGCATTAGAAAAGAATTTTAAATGTCCCGTATTTGAAAATACACCAGGAGAAGATATTGGTGAAAGACCTTTATCATCTACCCATCTATTGTTACTTATACCAAATGTGTTATGATTAGTTTTATTAATTTGTGCCACATCATCTGGTCCATTATGCCAATTACTTCCATCAAAAGAAATCTCAAGTCCTTTTAAAGTTTCAATATCTACATCAAACTCAGAAACAAAAACAGTTGTAATACCAACAAACCATGCATATGTTGCAACTATTAATACAACCAAAGTTATACCAGCAGCTGTTAGTATCTTTAAAGATTTCCTATGCATTCTTTTTTTACTTTCTTCAGTATATTCAACTACAACGTATTCATCATTATTATTTATATTATTATTCATTTCACTCACTCCCTACTTTACTTATGATATGATTTAAAATCATAATGTACTTTTAACTCTCCACCAAGAATATTATTTGTACATTCTAAATCATTTCCTTCAAGCCACATAACAATTGTATATTTATGTTTTTGACCAGGTGCAAAATTTTCAACTTTATGCATAAAAACAGATTTATTATCTTTAAATGGTACAGTTCCTTCTTCAGGATTTCCATCAATACCCTTTTTTGCATAAACTACAGGTTCCCCATCAAAATAGACTCTAAATCTGATAGCTTCATCAACATTTTTGACAACATCATCTATCATTAACTCATCATAATAATCAACAGAATCATTACCCATATTTTCTATAAAAAAAGTATAAGCTAGATAACTATCTCCATTATGACTACCGCCATTACTTTGATCTAAATCTTCAGGTAACCATTTTTCAGAAATATTATCAAAAAAATCAATTGACTTAGCTTGAATAACACTTCTATATACTTTATAACTTGGATCATCATAAATTACAACATTATTTTTTAAATATAGATTTTTATCAAGTGTTATTGAAAAGTAGTATCCATTATAAATAAAACTTACTGCTGCATACACCATAGCAATAACTAGTATTAGAATGACTAACAATAGTAAAGCTACACGAAATCGTTTTTTTCTTTTACGTAGTTTTACTGCTGTAATTTTTATATCTCCATTCATATTATACACCCTCTATAATTAATTTGGAAGCACAAATTTATCTTTTGTAATACCAAAATTAATTCTAACTTCTTGATCTTTAGTAATTAAATCATAATTATCAATATCTTGACCTTCTAACCAAATATACACTCTAACCTTAGTTATACTATTACCTGCAAGTTTAATAAAAGCAGGCTTATCATTATTATAAATAGCAGCATCAGATGTTTTATAAGTATTCATATCGGTTAACTTTGCTGAAGTATAGCCATTAATTCCATCATATATATCAACAGAATCTGAAGCAGTAATTCTATTATTAATTGCAAAAGTATGAACATCAGGATTAGTTTCTAATGAAGTACAAGCATCTGATGTATATGAACCAGTTGATGCATTTCTATTTTTACAAGCATTTCCAAAATAATTAATTAATCTTTCATCATGTGTAGTATTATTAGGTTCCCATATATTCCATGTATATCCTTGATTATCATTCAAGTCTTGTAATGTTGTTGAACAGCTCGTCGTAACTCCTTCTCCCCCATCACATGAAATATTTCTTAACGTAGTCTCACTATATCCATCAGATTTAATTCTTCCAATTTCAAAGAATCCAATCCTAATAGAATTTGCAACTCCATAATTCGAATCATTCCCATTTTTAGGAATACTAGTTGCTTTAGAATTAGCTGTTAAATAAACATCCTCTGCTGCAGTAGAATCAGAAGAACTATCATATGACCCAGCAGTACCATTTCTTATAAATAAATCAAATACAAAGTATCCATCTACCTCACTAGAAGAATTATCAATAGGATTAGCAGCAAGTCTATATCCTCCAGGAGATGAAGCTAAACTAACTTTATCATATAAAATTAATCTACTACTTGTAGCATTATACAATCCATTAGTTGAATAAGGAATTAATCCTGTAGAGCCAGGATATTTATTTGTATTACCAGGATAAATAGATTCAATAGTAGATGTATCAACATTTAATGTTTGATTTTCCCATTCATGTCCATCAAGTGATAACTCTAAACCAACAATACTAGAAATAGTAACATTTATATCACCAGTATTTACAGTAGACATACCGATAAACCAAGCATAAGTACTAACTAATAAAATCAAAGCAGTTAGCATAATTGATATAAATAATAGAAATACTTTTCGATGTTTCTTTAATTCATTTTTCATAAAAACAATCCTTTCACAACAAGTTAAAAATTTCCAATTATCCTTGGTCTATTAAAATCATCGTCATCATCACTATTATTATCCAAATCCTTTTTATCTTCTTTAATAGAAGAAAGTAAACTATTATTACTTTTAACATCTATCCTACTTAATACTGCAGTCTTTGACATATCTTGCTCATTAACAACAGTATTATTTACTTCTATTGGAACTTCTTTCTTCTTTTTCTTAAATCTATCTATAAATAATTTAAAATAGGAATTTTTATTATCTTCTTTATCATCTATAATTAAACAAATAACAAATAATATTACAATAAATGGAATCAAAACTCCAGGTTTAAAAAAAACACTCTTCAAAAATCCAAATTTAGGTAAAACACAAATTACTTTACCTACAATTTGATCAGAAGAAATAGGAGTATCATCAGTATTATTTGCATCACCTTTAGTTACAAAAGTATCACTAATTTGTTGTACAACTCTATGTGTAACAAACTTTCCACCTACATCGTAAGTAACTACATCATTTAACTTAATATTTTTTGTATTTTTTACAATAACTAAATCACCTATATTTATAGTTCCTTCCATACTTGCTGTCTGTATTTCAAAAGCAGAAATTCCAAAAAAACTCTTATAACTTTTCTTTAAAATTGTTGTTTGGAAATCCAAGAAAATATCAAGAAAAAGCAAAAGAGCAAAGAAAAAAATGGCTATGTTTAAAACAGTATTTACAACTTTCTTTAACTTACCCATTAATATACCCTCTTCTCATTTTAATTTCCACTATCTGAAATCACATTAGTAATAGAAGGTTTATCACTTGTAATTATAGGTTGATTATTAACAACAGGAGTAGATTGAGATTGAACAGTATTACTTTGTAATTGTGGTTGTGCAACATTTTCAACAACTGTTTGAGGTTGAATCACAGGTTGTGACACAGCCTGCTGTAATTGTGGAGATTGAACTACATTAGTGTTTGCATCACCAGTTTGAGGCTGAATTGTAGGTTGAGAAACAGGTGTACTTTGTACCTGTGAAGGTTGAACTACATTTGCATTAGGAGTAACAACTTGAGATTGTACAGTATTTACAGGAGCACCAACTGATTGAGGTTGAATTGTAGGTTGTGCAACTACATCAGCTTGTACTTGTGGAGGTGGAGTAACACCTACTGTCTGTTGTGGCATAGCATTTGCTTGAGGTTGTACACCAGGTTGATTAACCATATTTAATTGATTTTGTAAGTTATTAATTTGTTGCATCAATACATTCATATTATTTTGATCCATAACAACATTAACATTATCAACACCAGCTTGTTGTCCACCTTGAGCAGCTGCCGCAGGACCATCTAATACAACTTCTTCTCCATCAAATTTAATAACAACAATTACAGAATATATTTCATATAGTAAAATGAAAAAACAAGGAACTATAAAAATTGCAAAGAAAATCCATTTAGACTCTGCAAAAGTAACAATAGATCCAAGAGAATTATATACTTTTACTTTTTCACCAGCAATATAATCTTGTCCCCATGAAGTATCATCAGAACTTAAAGTTATATATGGTGTAGTTTCTTCTGCTTTTACATCTTTTATTGTTGAAGAAACAACCTTTACTGTCTTTTCTTGTTGATTAGTTTGATATACAAATATCTCATCTCCTGCTTTTAATTTGTCTATAACTCTTTTTTCAACAATAACAAGTTGCCCTTTTACATAATTATTTGTATCCTCTTTTATATCAAGTAAAGCCTTATCACCAAATTCAGTATATCCATAGTCATTACGATTCAAAACAAGGGTACTTACACATATAATTACAGATAAATATGCAACCAAAAAAATACCAAAAATAATATTACGAATAATTTTGAATACCTTCTTCATAATAAGACCTCTATCCTTTTTATCTAATTACCATTATATCATACAAAAAAAGAAGTTGTAAATAGCAATAATAAAAGAAAGATAATTATACATTACATATTATCTTCATTTTACATTTTTTTAGTTTTTACATTAAAATTTATATTGAGTACTAACATATATTTATCCTTACTATTAAAATCAACTCCATGAACTTAACAATAAGTTCATGGAGTATTCTTATTTTTTTTCAAATGACTAAATTTATTTAGTCATTTGCTTTCGGATGATTTTTCGCTTGTCCTCGCATCTGCATCACAAGCTCACTTTAGAAACCTTTTTTATCAGTATTGGCTATTCCTCATTTATTGTATGAGATTTACCTTTATTCAAACCTCTGTTCTATTTACACGATTCGGAAAGCTGGAGCAACACCGCCAGTCTTAGAAGCACCATTGCCGCCCCAATCACCAGTAACATAAACATTCTGGAAATTGAAATTAATAGTACCACGCAACCACCACCATGAATTTGATGAATTATATTGTTTAATTGCTTTATCTAGATTTAGATTTGTTCCACTATGACTATTTGTTGAGGATGTAACTCCATTATTACTATAATATTCTAACTGATGTGACGTTCCATATGCTGTATCATAGAAATTGTTTCCTCCTCCATCTATTCCATATACTTCTTCTAATGTTAGTAAATATAATTTATCTGTTGTTGTAAAGTTATCTGTATCATTTGATCCATGTCCTGATATTACTCTTGTTTTTGCTAAAACATTTTGTAAATTAGTTTGAAGTCGCCCCACTAACGTTTTGTTTAAATAAGTATATACATTTGTTGCTGGATATCCTCCTACGTTTGTATTAGTATCTCTCATTTTCATTTTTGTTACTACATCTACAAACTCTACTACAAATCCACATGCTGTTTGTGAATAATTTTCATCACTACAATTTGAATTTGTTGATTTATTCGCAATTCTTAAAGTATAATTTTCAGTTGTACCATTTCCATCTACATCCATTGAGATAGTCTTAGTATCTCCAACATTATATTTACTAGTATCTCCTTTTTCAACAGCTAATTCTATTGTATCCCAAGAATCTGTTGCAAAAGAGTTTGTTTCATCAATATATTGACTAATCACAATTTCTATTTTTAATTCCAATCCAGATCTCATTTGATATGAAGAATTTTGATTATGTAATTGTTGCTCGTTCTGATAAAAATCATATGCCATTTGTCCATACTGAGTATCTAACTCATTATTTCCAGAATCAAGTGGCCACTGACAATTAACATTAAATGTTGAAGTACTACCAGGTGCTAAATATCTAGATCCATGTGTAAATGATAAAACAAATGGATAATCTCTTTCTAATTGAGCAAATGAAATAGAATTCGTTGTAGTATATTCTGTATTAAATATTCTAAAAGATTTTATATTATAGGATATTTTTGCTGCAATATCTCCATCATTGTGTATAGTATAAGTCTCATCAAATGTTTGAGCTCCTGGATATAAATCATTTATATTTATACTAAATGTATTATTAACATTTGTATTATTTTTAGTTATTCTAACATTCCATGATTTTAAATTAATATTCATATTAGAAGAGACAGTATTAGTATAAGCAAACCAAGCTAAAGTAATTGAAATCATTGAAATAGCAAAAAAAGCTAATGATGAAATATTAATTTTCTTTAATTTATCTTTAACTCTATCACTTAACTTCATACTACCACCTCCTAATACAATTAGAATATAACTAATTATTTAATTGATTATTATTAACACTTTGTCCATCATTAACAGGAGCTTGATTTGTTACTACCTGTTGAGTTGGAACTTGTTCGCCTACAGGAACATTATTTTGAACAGTTTGATTTTGTACAGGACTTACTTGTTGATTAACAACATTACCTTGTTGTACCTGTGGATTTATATTTTGATTTTGCTGTGCCAATAGTTGTTGTTGTAAACTAGCAAGTTGTTGTTGTAATTGTTCTGCAGAAACACCAGGTTGTGGATTATTAACATTAACATTTGCTTGTGCAGTTTGAGAACCACTCACTCCACCAACTTGTTTAGCACGTCTTTCCAACATAGTTTGTACAATTTCACTTCCAACTAATAACATAATTGGAATAATTACAAATAGAAAGAATCCTAAACTACTACTTGAATATTTATGTAGTAATGATAATACAACTAGTTTTCTGGATACCTTACCGTATATTTGACTTGCTTCTATTGGAGGATCTGAACCATTATTCGCAACACCCTTTGTACGTATAATCTTTTTTCCATCTTTATCCTCAATTTTAATTATTCTATGTGTTACAACACGATCCTTAAAAGATCCTTCTTTTCCTAAGTAGGTAACATCATCCCCTACTTTTAATTTATCTGCATCTATACTTTTAGATAATAGGACATCACCAACACTATAAACAGGTTCCATTGACCCTGTAACTACCGCAAAAACACGATACCCTAAGAAAGAAAAACTACTATTAGAAAATCTTTGTAAAAGTATAATACAAGTAAATAGAACAATAACACATACCATTACAACTTTAAATATTTTACTAATAATTTTAAAAATCTTTTTAACCATTATCTTCACCTTCTCCAGATTCATCATTTTCACCATCAATAATAATCTCTTCATCAGTATCATTATCAACTTTATCATTTAATTCCATATTTAAGACAATACCATCTCCACCAATTTGGAAGAAACTAGAATTCATTTTATCAATAAAGTCTTTTGTACTACTATTTATCTTATTAGCAATTAATGAATAATCAGCAACTTTCTCTTTTCTAACAATATCATACTCTGAAGAAACTAAATTAACTAAATCCTCTTTTGTAAATTCGTCATCACCTTGAGCTATCTGTCTAATATTTTCTTTTATATCTTTTAAAAATAATTTATTAAGTTCCTTTTGATAAGAAGATTTTAAATAATCATTTTTAGTACATGTATACATCATAATATAGTAAAAACATAAAAAAGTATTATTAACTTTATCATTAAATACTGTAGGTAATTCATTATAGATATCTCTATTATTATCAAGTGTACGTGCATCAATTTTAAAATTATGAATAAAATCCCATAAGTTAGCAGCCATTTGGAAATTTGGATTCTTTAAAATAACATTTGTTCTTTTAATTGGATCACTAACTGCTGGAGCTTTTTCCTTTTTTAATGCTTTATATAACATACTCTCTCTCCAAGATTTAACATTCTTCATAACCATTTCTGATTTTTGAAAAAACTCATCTATTCCCGAAGATTTATCTGTCTTAGCCCCTAATAAGAAATTAAATGATATTTCTTCTCCATCAACATTTGTTTTAGCATTAAACGTAAAACTATTATCATTATGTGTCTCATGTGAAAGAAGTTGTTTCTTAATATCTTCTAAAAAAATTTCCAATTCATCTACTAGAGTACAAATAAATCTATTTTCATAAGTATTATATGTATCATCTTTATATGTATTCAAAAGATATGATGGTTTAATTTTATTTTTTTCTTCATCATACTCTTGAATAAAATTAGTATGCTTAGCCAAATGCTTAAAAGTAGGAGGTCCAACTTTACGGACCTTTTCAATTTTAAGTATTTCTTCTTCTTCCTTTAAAAACGATTTTAAATCATTAAATATATTATTAATATAAGGAATAGTACTAAAAATAAGATCAAACCATTCAAAACTAACCATTAAACCAGTATAATCTTGCGCAAGCACTTCTCTTTGTGAAAGATTTTTAAAAAACGTTTCATTAAATATATCAATTTGATTTTCATATTGTAAGGAAATATTTTCCATATTAAATACCTATTTAACCTTTCTTTAACATACTTACGTAGTCAATACATTCTTTCATTTTATCTTTACCAAACAATCTATTTAATTCCTCTATAAAAGGATCAATAGCATCACGAATATAAGCTATATTTTGTTGTTCTAACTTACGAAGGATTTTCTTCGCAACAAAATAATCTATTCCACTTGTTTCATCTCCACCACACGCAACGTATACTGGAACAAATATTTTTAACTGTTTCATAATACGGTTACCAAAAGAAATCTTAAAATTAGTAATCATAAAACTATCAACAGTAGCCAAATTTTTAAGTCCTTTATCAGACACAGGATAATCTTCACACGCTTTTTTAAATAAAGACTCTAAATATGTTGAATTTAAATCAAGTGCCTCTTGATTACGACAATCAAATGGATCAATCTTATTATTAATATCTATAGGCATAGCTCTATCGTAAACTTTATCTGTAACAGCAAATGTAGAGTCATCGTTATTGATTGTACCAATATACCAAACATTACCATTTAATCTAATTTTTCCATTATCTAATTTTATAGGATCATTTTCAACAGTATTAGTAACAAGTGCAACATTCCACTCTGCTCTATTTGGCATTTCAAGTATAGATAGAACCTCTGCAAAATAATACTCAACACGTGCAAGGTTCATTTCATCTAGTACTATAGTATGACATCTATCATCATATAAAGCACTATATAATTCTACAAGTGCACCAGTTTCATTAAATCTTTTTGTAAACTCATTAATATAACCAAAGAAGTCAGTTCTATCACGCCAAGATGGCTGTACTGAAGAAATACAAGGATCTGATTTATTAAATTTACTCCATGCATAAGCAAGAGAAGTTTTACCTGTACCAGAAATACCTTGGAATATTAACATTTTACCACAAGCAAGTCCACCAAAAAACACTCTTAAAAGATCTTCATTATAATAAAGATGTAACTGACTAGCTGAAAAGCATCTGAAATCATCTATTAATTCAGCAAGAGTCTGCGTATTATTATAATTAACAATTTTTGTCTTAGCATTCAACTTATCAATACGATATAACTGTGGAAATCTTATATCTTCATCTAAAACATTATCTTCTTCAGTTGTTTCAACCTCTCCATTTTCACCAACTGTAGGAGTAACCTCACCACTAGCATTAGTATCAGTCGCTAAAGAACCATGAGAATTAGGAGTAATACCTGAATATATATCTGCAATTTTTTCATTTTCTTTTACTAAACTCTCTACTTGATCATTTAAAGAATTAATCTCTTCAAGTAATGATTCTTGATTAACTAATTTCTTTCTAAAAGTAATATATTTTTTAAATATATAATAAATTATATATCCAATTAATAATACAATTAATAAAAGTATTACTATAAGTATAACCGTAAGAACCCACTCACTAATATTTAGTTCACTAGAATAAAAACTAATAATTTTTTTATAATATGATATCGAAAATATTGTCTTAATTCCATCAAAAAGTCCTGAAAATATTTTTCCTATTCCACGAAAAACAACAGATAAAACTTCATATAAAAATCTCAATATCGTCATTGTTTAATCACCTCAGTATCAAGTGCATCAAATACACAGTAAGTATTAGGAAGTAAATTACTTGGAATTAAAGTTTTCTTTTCAGACTCAACCATATCACCAACTACAATTAAATATTCTCCTAAAGCTAAGTTGTTTTTATCAAATTCTGCATCCATCAAATCACTTTTATTAATTTGTATTATAAAGTTAAATCCTTTATTTTTTAACTTTTCTAATTTATTTTTATATTTTTTTATACATTCTCTATCTATTAAAATCAATATTTTCTTTTGAGAAAAAGTATCATCAAAGTTATCAATAAATTCATTTAATTTTTCTTCTTTAGAATATAATGACTCATTAAAATAAATTATATATCTATTGACATAATTAAATTCAAATAACTCCTTAATTAATAATGCACTAACTAATTTTAACAAAACCTCTTCTAAATTTTCCATTACAATAGAATGTTCATATGACTTATCAATTATATACTCACTAAACATTTTACTAAATTTAATATTTGATTTAATTTGAGTATTAAATACATTATCAATAGCAGTTTTACTTGTAATAAGATTAAATACCTTTGTAGATGATATTTTATCAGAAAATTTATTCATTAATTTATCATAATTAGCTTTTTTTTCATTTATAAAATTAATAAATATTTTCTTATCTAAATCTGAATCAAATTTAATAAACTTGTCAATAGTTTCACCAAGATTACTATAATTGTTATCTAAACCATTATAAAATAGTAATAATTCTATTATTTCATTCTTTTGTTTCATATCTAATACTCTTTTTTTATCAGTATAATGATTTATTTTCTCAATTAATATTTGTTCTTTATTTTTAAAATCATATTCACTATAATCAATTGGTTCTAAATATTTATCAGAAACATAAGAAGATATTATATTCTTAAGTATTTCTTCTGGAACAGATATATTGTTTCTAGCATTATTAAGTATATTGATAATATCAAATACTTCATATTTCTTTAATTCTAGTATTTTTAATGTAAAGTTCTTAATACCTTTACCTATAACAACAGGTTCATTGCTTTCAGTTTCTGTTGTATTTTTTTCTACAGAAGATGAATCATCATTTATATCACCAGTATTTGTATCATCATTTTCTTCTTCTTCACTTAAATTACCATTCTTAATAACTATTGAACTTAATTTTTTTTCTACTAAAGATTCAATATTGTCACTTTGAAGTTCTTCATCAGTTAAATCAATATTTGGAACAATTATTCTAGGTGCACTAAAAACTTGTTGTACTGAATCACCAACATCATTTGCATCTGTTTTCTCATCAGAAGCTATTGATTCTTCAACTTCAGAAGATTCAATGTTTGAAGAATAAACATTTGTTTTTTCAACAGGTGCATCTTGATTATTCAATTCATTATTCTTTTTATTATTCTCATCTATATTGTTTTTTTTACGTGATGAAGAGAATGCATATATAACTTCGTAAATAAACATAATACATACAGGTACAAATAATAACATAAAAAATAATAATCCAGAATCAAATAATGTAATTATATATCCTACATTAGAGTAAGTATTTTTTACCTTTCCAACAATACTTTTATTATTCCAATGATAATTATCATTTTTTATTGTAAAATAATCATCTTTTATTTTATCAACAGTAGAAAGAACAAATAAACCATTCTTTTCATAAATTATATTTTTATGTAAAATCACTTGATCATTTTTCTTTAATTTTTTTATATCAGTTTTTTCAACTACAACTAAGCTTCCTTTTTGATAAATATTATTTTTTTCTATATTACCTGAATTAATTAAATAATAATTACCGACCTCATTTAGTCCCAAATCATTTTTACTAAAGAAAAAGAACAAAAAGCCACCACTAACAACAACATATAAAATTGTTATAAAAATAATAATAATTTTAGATTTATTTTTTTTCATATAATCACCTATCTTAACAATATTTGACTAAATACCAAATTTACAGTAAATCCACAATCAACTAATTGTGAATTTGAAACTGCCTCACCAACTGCTGTATCACTAGAATCAGTAGAAGTATTATTGTAATTGTTAATCCATTTAAAAAATATTCTAATATGATAATTACTAAAATTACCAGATGTTGGTAAAGTATTATCAATAATTGTAGTTTTAGAATCAGGATATGTACCAGTATCACTAACAAAAGAAACATCAGGGTTTGCAGTTGAACCATTTGAATATCCAATTACTTTAAAATTATCAATACTACCGAATTTAGTTGTATTCATTGTCATTCTATAAGATGTTTTAACAGAAGATGAATCAACTAAAATATCAATATAGCCAGTAGAACCTGGTGCTAATTTACCTCTTCTTACCTTTGAACTAGAAATGATAGTTGGAGTAAAATTCATGGTAGTACTATAATTATTTGTAATATCCGTATTATTTACAAGAATCTTCCAAGTTTTAAAATCAGCAGAAGTATCAGCCGACGAACTACTAAGATATCTTGCATAACTTTCATTAACATTAGACAATAAAATAAAGAAAGCAACAACTAAAATAAGTATTTTAATTTCTATCTTCCTCATCATATCACCTTATCATAATTATACTACAAAAAAAAGTACAGTTCAATAAATATAAACACATAAAAAAAGGAATTTGTATTATAATCAAATTCACCATTTTTATTAATTATTTATTACCTGAGAAGAAATTATACTATCACAAGAAACAGAAGGATCTGTCCTATAAACAGTTACTTCATCAAGATAATCATATTTATTTAAATTAGTCGGAAAAGAAGAAGAATCATTAGAAGCAAATCTATTTGTCCCAGATAAACTAACAGTATACTGTTTATCAGAATAATTTGTAATCCTATATATACATTTATTTGTATAACTCTTTACCGTTTCAATAACAAGTCCTTGTTCATTAGCTGCAAAATTAACATCTATATAATTATATATTGCTCTATGATATGGTTTATTAACTGTAATAGTAATTGAAAGATCTTCCTCACTCCCAGTTGAAATATCATTTGATGCTGACTTCAAGGTAAAAGTATGAGTTTTTTGAACTTTATTATAAGTTATTGTAGCATTAGGATTATTTTTACATTCTTCCTCAGTTAATCCAGCAATTGAACAAGTATAACTACTATTAATGACCTGATTATCTAGATGATCTCCAATACCATCAATTAGACATATATAATCATCTGAATGATCACAATCTATAGAATATTCAATGTTAGATTTACTTATTTGTGTATCAGATTCATAATTATTTACATGAAAAATAATAGGACTTGCATCATAACTATAAAAAGAAAAATCAGTTACAGATCTAGGACTATTATAATCAAGAAAATCACTAGAAATATAAAAGTTTGAACTTGTATAGTTATAATCTTTCTTACTAGATTTAACATAAAGCGATTTTGAAAATTTAAATAACGATAAAATAACACCGCTTACAACTACTAAAAGCACAAATATAACAAAAATATATTTAATCTTTAAACTGATTTTCATTTATATTATACCTCCAATTGCCAAGAATCTACTGTAAGTGTAACAATATCAATATTGCCAAGAATCCATTGTAAGTGTAACAATATCAATAGAGTTTCTATATTTATTTAAATTATTATTATTATCAAAAACAACAGTCAATATATAACATTGAGAAACATTATATGAGTAGCTTAATATAATATCTGAAGATTGACAATTAATTTCATCTGTTTTATTACAATTTAAACTAACAGTACTATTATTACTTTTTTTTAATGAGTAAGTTAACGGAAGAACATACGAATTAATATTTATCCTATATTTAATAGAAACATCAGATTTTTTTGTTATATTATTAACGGTACGAAAATTAGAAATACAAAAATTAAACTCTTTTGAATCACCAGGAGTAAAATCATCTATATTAAAATCCAATGAATCAGTATAAGTATTTTCAACAATAAAAGAAGCTAATTGTATACCATTATCATCACTATCTGTTATTCCATTAACAGAAGAGGAATATCTAGCAAAACTCTGACCAATAAACGCGAATAATGAAAAAACAAGTAAAACAAAAACAATTCTAATTTTAGTTTTAATATTCATCATTATTAAATTCCTCCTCTGTATTATTTATTTTACTATGAAATTAAAATAATCCTGAGATATAGTAGTATCTCCCCTCATTAAAAACACCTCAACAGAATATGATCCCTCTGGTATATTATCTTTTAATATAAGTCTCTCATAACAACCTGTAGTCCCTGCAAGACATGCATTTGAGTTCAACTTAAAATAGGAATTTGACAAAGTATAAGAATTAGGTTGTAGAACAGTAGATGGATCAATTTGAACACCTTTTAAAATTCTATATAATAAATATTGAGAATTACCACTATAAAGATTATAACTATAATTGTAAGTAATATAATTATTATTATTTAAATTTTTTCCAGTTTCATGATCAAAAATTCTATCATTTCTATCTATAGATGATTGAAATGAATATCCATCAAATACTTTAGGTGAATCTATAGTAACAGGTACTTCTACAGGATTTATAGTAGCATAATCATCAGATGGTAAAATCCAAAATTTTAATTTATAACCATTATTTGGTAAAATATTTCTAAAATTATTTCCCACCAAATCAACTTTTACATCAAAATTATATGTATATTCATCATCACCATCACTTGCAGGACCAGTATAATTCCAATTATTTATAACAAAATCGGCCATCGCAACAGAATTAGTTTTATTATTGAAAACCTTGGAAACACCATTAGATATAAGCGTATATTTAAAATTTGATCCAACAAAAGGTGAAAGTTTTTCATTATTTGGGCCAACTAATTCAACATATAATTTAAAATTTTTATAGCCATTTCTTTTACTTCTTATAATATAATCATGTCCATCAATTGGAGTTATGGGAACTTTCTTACTTACATCAAAATTAAGTGTATAAGAATTAGAAAGACTATTTGTTTGTATATTAATATCAGAAAAATTAGGATCTAGATAATATTCAGTATCATAATAATAATCTATAGATGCTACAATCGTATCTATTTTTCCCGTCATTGATGGGATAAAACTTGTATCATTGGGTAAATTAACCAACCCAGAAAAATTTGCACTATCAGAAAAATAATATTTTGAGCCATTATCCAATATATCAGGAAATTCAAAAGAAAGAGTAATATCACAATCAAATGAAGAAAAGGATGAAAATGAATGAAAATCATTATTATAAAAAGTAGATGCATCTAATATGCTATAAAAATTTGATAAAGGAATATAAAAGAGACCATTTTGAGAAATATATTGTGTATTATTATCGATATAAAATATATAAGTATTTTTATTTCTAGAATCATACAAAGATAATTTTGTACCAACAGGCAACTTATTTACCAATTGAAGATATTGATACATTTCAGGTGTTTTTTGCATAAATGAATTGTTTACCACAGAAAATTGTTGCTTAAAATTAATATTTAAAACTGAATCTGACATAACAACTTTATCAACCATTATATCGTTATCTGCCTCTGAATCTACATATTTAGTAGTTTTATAACCTGACATAATAATATCAGTATAAGCATAAGAAACATTACCATAAATATCTGTTGCTCTTACATATACAACAGAGCAATAATTATTTGATATATCAATCGATCCAGAATTAGAAATAGACATTAATGCATCATCAAAACCAACTCCAAGAGTACCATCAAAGAAAATATTATCAACAACTCGATACTCAACCAATGCAATTTCATTTGAATCGCTTGATGTATAATTAACAGTTTTTTGTTCATCATTATCATATAAAACAGCCGAACTTCTATTGCTTACAGAATTATTCCAAGATTTTGTTTCACCAGAAATATTAATTGAAACATTAACATTTGGAGCTACCCTATCATCGAAATATAAATATGGTAATTCACCCGTATTAAGTATCCATGATGCATCAGAATCTGCAACACCAGCTGGATTATAATCGAGATAACTCATCAATCTTAACCTATGAGTACTAATATCTGCAAAACTACGATATGTTATACCAGTAATACTACCATTATAATTTCCAACTACCTTCTCACCATCTTTCGTATAATAATTGTATTTAGAAGTGGAAATATAAGGAATATCATTGCTTTTACCTAAAAATTGACCACTTAAACTATATGTTGAATGATTTATACAATTACTAAACTTCAAACGAGAATTAAAATGTCCTCCAACTAATCCCCCTGTATAAGTTGTGTTAATTGATTGTAAAGCCCTAACCGTTCCTGCATTATACACATTAGATATATTAACAGTTGTTCCAGCTGGAGTATATATACTCCCAACAATACCTCCAACATAACCACACCCAGACACTGAGGCAGTACTATAACTTCTATTTAATTCAAAAATAACATTATTATTTACAGTACTTCCTGCTGAAATAACCCCTAAAATAGCTCCAGTAACTCCATCATAAGATGCTCCCTCAACTTTACCAGAAACTACACACATATCAATACTTTTGCTTACACTTCCACTAGCATGAGCAATTAAACCTGTATAAGTACCCGTAAAAATATAATAATAACTAACATTAGACAAATTTAGTGTACTTTCACTTTGAAGTGTAACACTATTAAGTGGTGAATTTGATTCAATAAAAAATCGCCCAGCATTGTAATTATTTCCATTATATCTAAATTTCTGATCAGATACCCCCTTTAACACAAATATTTTATTAGTTGTACTACCAGTATATGAATTTAAATAAATGGTATTTGCATTAATTCTATTATAACCAATATTTTCTTCTATAGAAAGATTCTTTATTATACCACTGTAAATAATCTTTTTAACATTTCCACAAGATAATCCAATAAATCCAGTTTCATAAGAATTACCAATAATTACCGAATTTAATAATTTTATATTCTTAACAGTACTTGATGATCCTGTTATATTAAAAAAACCAAAATTATCCAATATACTACCATCATAATAATAATATAATCCGTAAATAATGTGACCATCTCCATCAAAACTACCATTAAATTCGAAATTACTTATAGGTAATTGATGTAATGAACCAATTTGTTGATTTGATGAATCATAATATTTATCCTTATCTTTTACAAAATATTTATTATTATTTTTATAATAATATATTTCAAATTCATTCTTATAATCAAAAAATCCTTCATTTAAAGTAATGTCCGCTGTTAATTTATAGTGCCTACTTCTATAGGTGGATTTTTCATTACATCTAGATATAAAGTAAGCAAGCTGTTTTCCATTTGATATCAAATATGGATTAGATGAAGAACCATTCCCTCCTGCAAAACCTGTCCCCATTGTACCATCCCATTCAGTTGGAGAAGCATATGAAGCACGAAAAAGCATAATACCAGAAAAAACTGTTATTATACTAAAAATTAATATGTTAAATATAACTAATATTGACATATATTTTTGTTTCATACTTCTACACCTTAACCTGCTTCTTTTTCACTATCCTTTATTTTACTAACTTCAACTAAAAATTCAATTTCATCAATAGTATGAGAAAACTTAGAAATTTTAATCTTATTAATCAACTTTTCATGATTAATAATAATTAAATTTTGATTATCTTCTTCGTATGTAGTCTCATTAACATTTAAATTATCAAATCTATATGAATCCATTAATCTTTGCTCAAAATTCTCCTTAGAAAATAATAATTTCATATCAATTAATTTTCTGTAAGGATTATAATACAAATCAAACAATTGATTATACTTTTCATTAACTTCATCAACTGTTTCTAATTCAAAAACATTCTTTATAATAGATCTTGAAAAGAATGGATAAAAAACAACAACACCAATTACTACAGAAACAAAAGAATTTGCATCTATCATATTCTTTAAAACAATATTAAAATACTGATTGTCTAAATTAGCATATTCTTTATATATTTCATTAAGAATATTCTGTTGCTCAATACATTGATTAAACTCTGTAGGCGTAAATACTTTATCAATATTTTCAGATGAAAAACTTTTATTTATCATCAACTTTTTAGCTTTTGCTTCCATTTTAGATATGTTTTTAACCTGTAAGTTATAATCTTTTATTAATTGTTTTTTTTCAACAGATGCAACTGATTTATTATAAATATTAACAATATTATCAATTAAATCATTATTGGAGTACATAACTTGATATTCCAAAAGACTATTATAAAAGTTTTCAATAACATTTAAAGTATGATTAAGAACAGATTCATTATTTATATCAATGGGATTAATTAAAAAATAATCAAGTTCTCCATAAGTATTATTTACGGAATTATTATATACACTAAAATCTAAATCACCATTTATAAAATCAAGAATAATATCTGATTCATCTTTTTCTTCTAATTGTTTCTTTTCAAGTTTTAAAGAATATAGTTTCTTTATTAATTCATCTCTATTACTTAATCCATTATTTTTTAATAATTGATTATCTCTATTTTTAGCATAATTATTTAACTTATTTTCATATTTTAAAAGAAGCATTCTAAAACATATAATTATATTAATATAAACTCCAGGACACTTCCAAAAAATCTTTTTAAAAATCTCTATATCAACATTCTTACCAGATATAAATTGAAATAAATGTACCATGTAATTATATGAAAATTCATTTATCTTAAAATCTTTTTCAGAAACAGTAATTCCAGCTTCCTTAAAAGAAATTAGTATCTTTTTTATTATTTCATTATTATCTGCTAAAGAATTATTATAATAATGTTCTAAATCAAAAATAAGCATATCAAAACCTAATTTTTCATAGAAACTTACTTTTGGATTAGTAATCATTACTAAAGATTTAAATAATTCAATTTCTTCATCTTTTTTCTTGATTTGAGCAGACCTATCTATTTTATTTGGATATAATTTTGCATATTTATAATTTACATATTCCCTAACACTTGAAAGAATATTTTTATAATTTTTAACTATTTCATCAACTGTTTCTTTATATTTTCTTACCCTGGCTTCTGTATTCATAGGTAATAAATCTAATAAAATCTTTTTTTCTTCAATATCTTTATCTATATACTCTTTAAAATTCATAGACTAAGACTCCTCTTTTTCTTCTTCTTTTGTATCTTCTTCATCTTTTACAACTTCTGCATTATCTCTAGATTTTATTAGAAAAGAAACAAATTCATCCATAGATTTATATACATCAAATAATTCCTTATAACTTAAATCTTTTAATTCAAAAGTATAAGTCATATCTCCCTTTTCATTCATATTATCACATTCCTATCTATATCCAGCAGTATCTTTCTCAAAATCAATTCCAAAAATCAATCTATAACCCGGTGAAGAAGTCTTTATAACATCTACATCCTCTCCTTCAACCCATATATATACTCTATATTTTGAAATACCGGATGGCAATTCAAATATAGGATTGTCTAAATTAGTTATTGTATTTTGATAAGCAAAATAATTATTATCAAAATCAACTTTTGATCCGTAAACACCAGACCATAAATTTATTTTATCTCCTTCTTTATATACAGCATATGTAGGAATAACAGAATCATTTTTTATGTCAATTCCACGTTTTTTTAGCATATGAATAGCACCATCAGTATGAGTCGTACTAGGCTCATATATAAACTGTTTACAATTTATTGAAGTGCAATTCATATTTTGAATTTCAGTAAGTGTTGCATTCTTTTGAGCAGTCCCTACATAAACCATTCCAAATCTTAAAGCATTCAAAATATATTCATCATCTTCAGTCTCAGGAACAAATAAATTTTTTTCATTTGTAATAAACAAATTATCACTATAAGGTGAATTAGTATTATTTCTAATAAAAATATCAAATGCAAAATATGTTGATTTTAGATTAGGTTCACTTTCATCAACAAGTCTTGTATATATATAATCATTACCTGACATATACCCATTTCTATTAAAAGGTCTATCGTTAGAAAAAACACCAAATTTATAATCATCATTTAATAAACCAATTGTCGAAACAGTAGACATATATTCAGACCATCTATTAGTATGGCTTGGATATGTACTTGTTAGATTATTAATAAGAGAATCTTTAGAGATATTGATAGTTTGTTTCCAGTCCTGCCCATCAAGAGATATCGCAAGATCAGAATTATGATCAACATGAACATTAAAACCATAAATTTGAACATTAAGAGATGATGAAAACCATGCATATGATGAATATACTAAAATAATTCCAGTTATAAGAATAAGAAATAATATAAAATAAAATTTTATACCATTTCTCATTTTTTTTTCATCTTTATTCTTTTTTATCATATTTAATTATTACTCAGTAGTTGTAGGATTTGATCCAGGAACTGAAGTTTCATCAAATCTTTCCTTTGTTAATCCAAATGAAATTTTTAATGTTTGATATTCAGCAGCCAAATCAAAATTATCAATATCTTGTCCTTCTAAATATATATATACTCTTATTTTTGTAATACTTGATGGTGCAACATGTAATAATGATGTTCTAGTTTCCTCAACTCTATTTACAGTATTTGTTAAAGTTTCTGTAAGATCCATACTTGGATTTTCATAACCATTATGTCCGTCATAAATGTTTGAATCAACAGCATTTGATAATAATATTGGAGCTTTAATAGTATAAGTATTTACATAACCTTCATTATTTTGACCAAGCGTTAGTGCTGTACAAGCATTATTATCAGAATTATCATAAACACCAGTTGTACTTCTTTTTATACAAGCGCCATTATATCTAAGAATCGCATCAGCACGATGAGCTGTATCATTTGGTTCCCATATATTCCAGTTGTCTCCTCTTACTGGAGTATTAGAAGCAGTACCAGTAGGTCCTATATTACATAATGATGTAACGTTTGCTGTTGTAGCGCAATTAATTCCTTGAATAACTGAAGTATTTTCTGTATTAGCAGCTACTCTTCCTAGAGCATAGAATCCAACACGAACAGAGTTTTCAATACCTTGTCCTTCTGTACCTCCGCTTGTATCATAACGTGCATCAGAAGCTTTTGTTAAAAATATTGCTTCATCATAAGCAGCATTATATGCGCTTTGATATGTTGCTCCTGTTGCATTCTTCAAAAATAAATCAAATGCAATATATCCCTTAGCAGTAGGCGAAGTAACTTCTCCCGCAGTTAACTTGTAACCTCCTTTTTCAGAAGTCATTGTAGTTTTTGCAAAAAATCTTGCTTGTGAATTTTTAGAATCAGATGCAGAAGCACTATCATAAAAAATAGTTCCAGGAGATGAAACAGGCTCAAGACCTCTTTTATCTGTATTTCCTGCAGAAGACCAGTGATTAACATTACCTGCAGTAGCTAAATATTCTCCTCCATCACCAACTAATTTCTTATTAATATCAGCACCATCTACCTCTTCATTTTCAGTACCTTCTATTATACCTTTAGAAACCTTTACAGTAGATCCCCAATTTTTTCCATCAAGAGAAAGCGCTAAACCTTCAGTAGTAACAACGTTTACTTCAAACATCTCCACATTTACTCTTGTAATACCAACAAACCATGCATATGTAGCAACAACCAATACAATTGCAGTAATACCAACAGCAATTATTATTTTTTTGCTTCTAGCAAACCTCTTTTTTCTGCCTTTTTTTACAATTTTTCTTTGCGGACTTTCCGCACTTTGCATATTTTGCATATTTTGCATATTTTGTTCATTATTCATAAAAACACCACCTTAAATTGCTTAAATATATTAAAATAATTACCATTTTATTATGCACTAACATTAAATTTGTCTTTAGTGAATCCAAATTTAATATTAATTGATTGTCCCTTAGTTATTAAATCATAGTTATCTACATCTTGTCCTTCTAAATATATATATACTCTAACTTTAGTAATACTATTAGCCGCTAAATTAAAAAACACAGGTCTAGCATCACCAGAAATATTTTTTTTTGTATCTGTAAATGTAACAGTATTTTGTATAAATCCATTTGTAGCAGATGCCGTATAAGTATTTATCTCAGCACCATCATATATATTAACATTATTCGACGCAGTAATTGCTTTTTTTACAGTATATGTCGGAAAAAATGTATTATTGCTAAGCTCAGTACAAGCACCACTATAGTTACTTGCCGTTGTTCTTTTTTTGCAAGCTTTATTATTATAGTAGTCAATCAAATTAGTATCATGAGCTTTATCATTAGGTTCCCATATTACAGTATCTGCAATAGTACATAATGACGTTACACTTGTAGAGCCACTACAATTAATACCTTGTGCAGTTGCTGCATTAGATGAACCAGAAACCATACCAATACGTGCAAAAGCCACTCTTACAGAATTAGCAATACCATTATTGGTAGCAGAACCTGCCGAAGAAACAGTAGCTGATGAAGTAGTACTTAAATAAATTGACTCTCCCATAGTATCAGTATAATCAGTTACATTATACAACGATCCATTACGACCATTTCTTATAAATAAATCAAACGCAACGTAGCCTTCACCTTCACTAATAGTACTTCCAGAAACATTTGAAATTTTAGATGATATAATTTTATATCCACCCGCTGTCGATGCTAGAGAACTCTTGCCATATAGATTTATTACTCCAGGGGAAGAAACATCTCCACTTGTAGAAATTGGAACCAAACCTGACGTTGGCCACTTATTCTTATGAGAATTATAACTTGAATTTAAACCTGTTGTAACTGCTTGCTGTGATATTGTTAATGTTGAAGATTGCCAAGTAGCAGCATCTAGAGATAATTCCAAACCATCAGCACTTGATATTTTTATCTGCATATCACTAACAGAAACTGTAGATAATCCAACAAACCATGCATATGTTTCTGTAATCAAGATGATAGCAGTAATTATAATTGACACACTTAGCATACAAATTTTACGAATTTTTCGTTTTTGATTTCTCTCATTAAGAGAGGAATTAACCACCTCGTCTCACCACCAATCATCAACATCAAGACTTTCCCATCTTGTAAAACTATACATAGTATCATTAAAATTATATCATCTATTTTTTTCATTTTCAATACATTTTAATATTATAAATAAAAAATATAAATGGAAATATTAAGTGTCCGCACATTTCATTACCTAAAATGTAAGTTTTTATATACTTAATAATAACTCATTTGAACTTTTATAGTCAAACATTGCTCTCGGATAATTGTTTATCCATT
>Ga0256405_10001773_pt1 | contig 55580 bp, 50 predicted proteins | sample RumenRJG_02DNA_FD_189096 | JGI IMG/M metagenome (GOLD analysis project Ga0256405, IMG submission 189096) | Bovine rumen microbial communities from Lethbridge, Alberta, Canada - RJG_02 | ecosystem: Host-associated > Mammals > Digestive system > Stomach > Rumen | place: Canada: Alberta... | reverse complement strand
TTGGATAAGTTACCGAGAAGCGTTCGTCCTGCCCGATGCCAAATTTGCTCGATTGTCCGAAAACCGCTGTATTACTGGGCTTTCGCGCCTATTTTCCTTCGACCCTTGACATCAAACAGACCGTCTCCACATGCCCCGTGAACGGAAAAAGATCTACCGGCTGTGCCTCTTCTGCCGCATAGCCAAGTTCCTCGAAGAGTTCCAGGTCTCGCGCAAGACTCTCTGGTCCGCAGGAAATATACACGATGCGTTTGACGCCGGAAAATGCCGCCGCCCGGATGAACTGCGGCGTACTGCCCGATCTGGGCGGATCCATGATGATGACATCCGGGAGCCGGACACCGGGGTCCTTCCTGCGGCCTGCCTTTCTCCCGCTGAACCATCCCTCTGTTTCTTCCGCCTCTGCCGCTTTCGTCAGCTGATTCAGATATTCACCTGCATCTTCACAAATAAAATCGACATTCTTCAGCTGCTCTGCCCTCGCGTTGCTGATGGCATCCTTCACAGCTTCCCTGTTCAGCTCAACGCCTGTCACATGGCCAGCCTGGTCAGAGGCAATGATGCCGATTGTCCCTGTCCCGCAGTAGGCATCCAGAACTTCTTCCTTCCCGGTCAGATACGCGTATCGAATCGCCGTCCGGTACAGGATTTCTGTCTGGGCCGGGTTCACCTGGTAAAATGAATTCGGCGAGATCCGGAATCTGTGTCCGCACAGTTCATCCTTGATAAAACCTGGTCCGTACAGGGTGATGTTGCGCTCACCGAGCACCATCGAGGTTGACTTGTCATTGATATTCAGAACAATCGATGTAATCTCAGGATGCTCCTTCCTGAGCACCTTCACAAAGTTGTTTCTGGATGGGAAGATTGGGTCGGCGACAACCAGCACGACCAGGTATTCGCCCGTCGCATATCCCTTCCGGACAAGCACATGGCGAAGCAGTCCGTACCCGGTATCCTCATCAAAGGTCCTGATCTTAAAGGACTTCAGCAGACTCCGGATGCTGACGATGATGCGGTCACACACCTCATCCTCAATCATACAGCTGTCCATCGGAACAATCACATGGGAGTTCTTTTCATAGATTCCGGAAATCGGGTTTCCCTTCCGGTCATGAGAAAATACAGCATGCACCTTGCACCGATAATGGAGAGGTGTCTCCATTCCGATGATGGGGTGAATCCTGCGCACGGTGTCCTTCAGCAGATAGCGGATGTGTGCATCCTTTTTCTGGAGCTGGAGCTTATAGGGCACTCCCTGATAATCGCAGCCGCCGCACTTCTTCGCATACGAGCAGATATTCTCCCTTTCTGTGGCTGCGCAGCGATCTTCACAACGTGGCTGCCTTGTCCCGGCACCACAGCTCCTGTCACTGCGCGTCTGCTGCATCCCGGCCGCACGGTCCCTGTCCCTGCGCGTCTGCTGCATCCCGGCCGCACGGTCCCTGCCACTGCGCATCTGCTGCATCCCGGCCGCACGATCACTGTCCCGCCGTGGCTGCTTCAGGCTTTCCTCCAGATGCAGCTTTTTGCGTTCACCGATGTGACTGTCCTTCCATCGCCCTTCAGACGCCTTCTCCGTTCCAGGACGGGATAAAGCTTTCCTTCGCGGTTCCGCCTTCCTGTATGAATCCATTTTCGACTCCGATCCCGACTGCATATTCTGTCAGCCTCTCATATTCCCGTTTTGTGACCTTTCGCGACAGCAGCGAATCCTTAAAAGTGTTTCCCATCGGTGTATACTGATTCATCATGCTGATGTAGATGGAATTGCCGTATGTTTCATGCAGATATTGTACAACAGCTTTCGCATTCTTCACATGTCCGGGCAGCAGAAGATGGCGGACAATCACGCCCTTCTTCATGAGTTTCGCCCCTGATCCTGCAGGCATCGGTTCGCCATCTGTCCCCCACCGGGTTTCCTCATAAAACTCAGGCTCTCCTGCCTGCCGTACCATCTCTGCAATCGCCCTCTTCGCGATTTCAGGATAATCTGGCGCATGGGAATACGCTGCGGCAAGCTCAGGATCCATATACTTGAAATCCGGCAGCCAGACATCCACCAGCCCTTCCAGAAGTCTCAGAGAAATGACCTTCTCATAGCCGCTTGAATTGTATACGACCGGGATCCTGAGCCCCTGTGCCTTAGCCACTTTCAAGGCCTGTGCCACCTGCGGGATGTACTGAGCCGCCGTGACCAGATTGATGTTGTTGGCATGCTGCTCATTCTGCAGCCGCAGAAACACAGCTGCCAGATGGCTGACCGTCACCGGCTTCCCCGGCACAGCAACCCGGCATATTGGAAGGTTGTTCTCAGACAAATTCTTCGACACGGAAGTTCCCGAGATCGCCCTGTTCTGACAGAAGACGCATTTCAGTCCGCAGCCGGCAAAAAAGACGGCCCCGGAGCCATTGTGTCCTGAGATGCAGGGTTCCTCCCAGGCGTGAAGTGCAGCCCGCGCCACATAGACTTCTGCCGGGACACCGCATGCGCCGCATGCGCCTGAAAGCCTGTTCGTGCCACAGTTCCTTGGGCAGAGCCTGCACGCCCTCATATACTGGTCAGTTGCATTCATCTTACCTGCCTCGTCTTCTCGCAGTTGGAATCTGAATCAGCCGTGTTCTCCTCCCGCCTGCCTTCTGCACTGCCAGCCTAATTGAGTAGGGCAGATGAACTCTGCCTACCCGATCAGGCGGCACCGCCTTCATCTCTTGCTCCGTACTCGATGATGAGCGGTCGCCCTCATAAAAAAGGGTTCCGGCCAATCCTCAGTCCGAAACCCTGCTTTTTCGACTTCCCATACATAGACACCAGCATACACGGCTGCCAGCATACGCAGGCACCAGATGTCTGCGTCCATCCGTCCTTTCCTGGATGCACACGCCTGAAACCTCTCCTGCCTGAAATCCCCAGTCCCGCAGCCCGGCTTCACGCACCATAGGAAACAAGGATCTCCTCTGCAATCTCCCGTCTGGACATCTGGCGGTTCATCGCTTCCCGCTCGATCGTCTTGTGTGCCTGGTCTTCACTCATACGCTCATACTGGATCAGAAGACACTTTGCACGGTTGATGACACGGATATCCTTGATGCGGTCCTGCAGCATCTGCGTCTGCGGGGCATCCTTTGCAAGACGGATGTTCACCGCATACATCATTCTCAGCGCCTGTTGGAAGATCCGTTTCCCCATGTCCGTTGAAAAGACATAGACGCCGGTTTCACCCAGCTTCTGAAGCGCCGCATCGTAACCCTGCGGTCTGCAGACGAAGATCACCCCCGCGCAGGTCTGTGCCGCCATCTGTGCGAGGTCGATTCCCTGCCCGTCTGATAAAGGTGACAGGACAATCACAAGAGAATACGTTGTCTCCTGAAGACTCTTCCATGCCTCCCGGCTTGTCGTCCTGACGGTCAACTCTGCCTTCCGCCACCCCAGGACCATGTCGGCAAACACCTTCTCGGTCTTCGGCCCGCTGACGGCGAGCAGTACACTTGGATCCCCTTTGATCATATCAAGTTTCCTTCCAATCAGAACACTGAAGCACTATCCGGACACAGGCGAAGCCGCCTGATGATTCCCGTTCCATTCCAATCAAAGTATACCGAAATACCGGTCAAGCTCAAGCTGATGCCGGTCGGAGGAAAGCTGGTATTCCTTCCACTCCTCTTTCTTCTCCGCGAAGAACTCCTGTCTGGTCATCTCCGGAAGCGCCCTTGCGACAAGATCACTCTGCTCTGCCAGCTTCAGCGCTTCTCCCAGATTTTCCGGAATCCGCCTGACAGACGGATCGCTGATCTCATAGGCATTCCCATTGTAAGGCTCACAGAGCTTCGTCTCGTTCTCAATGCCATCCAGCCCTGCATGAATCAGGAGGGCAAATGCAAGATACGGGTTGCATGACGGATCTGCCGAGCGCAGCTCCGCCCGCACATGTCCACCCGTCGCCGCCGGGATCCGGATCAGCTGGGACCGGTTCTGGTGCGACCAGGTCACATACTTCGGCGCCTTGAAGCTTCCGAAACGCTCATATGAATTCGGCGTCGGATTGAGGAACGAGGTGATCTCCGGGATCTTTTCCAGAATCCCGGCAATAAAGCTCTCCCCAACCTGTGAGTGCTCGCCGCCGCTCTTGAACACAGAACGTCCGCCCCTCATCAGCGAGAAGTTGATGTGGAGTCCGTTCCCGCAATTATCCTCAAGCGGCTTTGGCATAAAGGATGCATAGAGGTCATTCAGCTGCGCCAGCGACTTGACAGCCATCTTCAGCGTCAGAAAATTGTCCGCCGCCTGCAGTGCATCCGCATAGCGGAAGTCAATCTCATTCTGGCCAGGTCCGCACTCGTGGTGTGAGCACTCCGGATTCAGCCCCATTTCTTCGATTGCAAGGCAGATCCGGCGGCGCATATCTTCTCCCCGGTCAAGCGGCGAGATATCGTTGTAGCCACCGTGGTCCATCGGAATCTGCGTCGGCCTGCCCTCTTCGTCCTGCCGGAAGAGATAGAACTCGCACTCTGTTCCGATATTGACGATGTATCCCAGGCTGATTGCCCGGTCTACCGCATTCCGGAGGACATTCCTGCAGTAGGGCTCGAAGATGCTTCCGTCCGGATTCTTCACATCGCACTGCATCCGCATGACGCGCTCGTGTGCCGGCCGCCAGGGCAGGATAGACACTGTGGAGCTGTCCGGCACAAGGAACAGGTCCGAATACTCGACACCGGTAAAGCCTAAAACTGCGCTCGCATCAAATGAAATGCCCTCCTCAACCGCGCGCCGAAGTTCCGATGACATGATCGCCATATTCTTCAGCTGCCCGTTCAGGTCACAGTAGGCGAGGCGGATGAACTTCACATCCTCATCCTCGACCAGCTGCAGCAGATCCATCATTGACTGATCCATGACATGTTCATCCCTTCTTGTCAGTGGCATTTCCGGCAGATGCAAAGCCCGACGCTGCCTTCAAAAATTCGCGGAAAAGCGGATGTGCCTTGTTCGGGCGGGATTTAAACTCCGGATGGAACTGCACGCCGACATAGAATGCATATCCCGGAAGCTCCATTGCCTCGACCAGGTGGTTGTCCGGCGACGTTCCGGAGAAGACAACACCCTTCTCCTCTATCTGAGGCCGGAATTCATTGTTGACCTCATAGCGATGGCGATGACGCTCGTCCACCTCCTCTTTCCCGTAGGCATTGAAAAGCTCCGTTCCCTTCTTCACCTTGCACGGATAGGCGCCGAGCCTCATGGTGCCGCCCTTCGGCAGGTTGCCCTGCTGATCCGGCATCAGATCAATGACCTTGTGAGCAGATTGCTCGTCAAACTCTCCGGAGTTGGCATCCGCCCAGCCGAGCACATCTCTTGCGTACTCGATGACAGCGATCTGCATGCCCAGGCAGATTCCAAAGAACGGGATATGGTTTTCACGCGCATACTGGCAGGCACTGACCATACCCTCGATGCCGCGGCCGCCGAATCCGCCCGGAATGATGATGCCGCTGACTCCTCTCAGTACAGAGTCGACATTGTCAGCCGTGAGGCTCTCGCTGTCCACCCAGTCAATATCGACATCCACGTTGTTCTCCCAGCCACCGTGCTTGAGCGCCTCAGCGACAGACAGATAGGAGTCATGAAGCTGGACATACTTGCCGACCAGCGCGATCCGTACCTTCTTCTCACAGCCGTTGATCCGTGTCAGCATCTCCTTCCATTCGGTCAGGTCGACCGGCATGTTCTCGTCCAGATGAAGCTCGCGAAGCGCGATCCTGGCCAGGCCTGCATCTTCAAGCATGAGCGGAGCCTCATACAGAACCGGAAGTGTCAGATTCTGAATGACACAATCCTCCTTGACATTGCAGAACATCGAAATCTTTCTGAGGATACTCTTCTCGATGGGCTGGTTGCAGCGCGCCACGATGATGTCCGGGAAGATTCCGTAGGACTGAAGCTCTCTGACCGAATGCTGCGTCGGCTTGGACTTATGCTCCCTGGAGGATTCCAGATAGGGGACCAGCGTCACGTGGATATACAGGCAGTTTTCCTTTCCCACCTCGTAGCGCACCTGACGGATGGCTTCCAGAAATGGCTGAGACTCGATGTCGCCGGTCGTACCGCCGATCTCCGTAATGATGATATCGGCGTTTCCCTTCTTTCCGACCTGGTATATGAATGACTTGATTTCATTCGTCACATGCGGGATAACCTGGACCGTTTCCCCCAGATACTCGCCGTTTCTCTCCTTGTGCAGGACATTCCAGTAAACCTTTCCGGTCGTCAGGTTGGAATACTTGTTCAGGTCCTCGTCAATGAAGCGCTCATAATGTCCAAGGTCAAGGTCTGTCTCCGCGCCATCCTCCGTCACATACACCTCACCGTGCTGGTACGGACTCATCGTCCCCGGATCTACATTAATATACGGATCCAGCTTCTGGGAGGCGACCTTGAAGCCTCTCGCCTTGAGAAGTCTGCCAAGGCTTGCTGCCGTAATGCCCTTGCCAAGGCCGGAAACCACACCGCCGGTTACAAAGATATATTTTGTCGCCACTTTCCTTCTCCTCCAAATGCTGGAACGTTCCTCAATCGGACCAATTCTTAGAAAAAATGCATGAAGCGTCTGCAGTCTGTGCCTTATCGGACAGGACCAGACCGCAAACGCCTCCTTCGACACCTGCTAAAGTAGCATAGGCCTATTCTCCTGTCAAGAAATCCCGATTCTCCGACAGTCATTTTTATAAGCCCGATTCCCCGTCAGTCATTTTCCGGAAACGAATGAAGGCAGATGGGCGCTTGTTCGCTTTCTTGTCAGGATGGGGCAAGTGCGCTATTATATGGAAAGCACTCAGAAATACACTTGCATCATACCCCTGCCAGACCGGCGGAGGGGAGGAGTCCGTTTATGAAATACGATGTAAAAAAGATCGAGCCCAAGTGGCAGAAAAAGTGGGAGGACGCCCGGATCTTCGAGGCGAAGGACTTTGATAAAAAGCCAAAGTTCTATGGTCTTGTCGAGTTCCCATACCCGTCCGGCGCCGGCATGCACGTCGGCCATATCAAGGCATATTCCAGCATCGAGGTTGTCTCGAGAAAGAGACGGATGCAGGGCTACAACGTCCTGAACCCGATCGGCTTTGACGCGTTTGGCCTGCCGACCGAGAACTATGCGATCAAGACGAACACGCACCCGAGGGTGATCACAGACAAGAACATCCACCACTTCACCCAGCAGCTGAAAAGCGTCGGTTTCTCATTTGACTGGAGCCGTGTGATCGACACGACAGATGAGGACTACTACAAATGGACCCAGTGGATCTTCCTCAAGCTGTTCGAGCATGGGCTTGTGTTCCGCGATACGACACTTGTCAACTACTGCCCTCACTGTAAAGTCGTCCTCTCCAACGAGGATTCCCAGGGCGGCAAGTGCGATATCTGCCACAACGATGTCATCCAGCTCCCGAAGAAGGTCTGGTATCTTCGCATCACAAAGTACGCGGACAAGCTGCTTGAGGGCTTGAAGGATGTCGACTATCCGGAGAACGTCAAGCAGCAGCAGGTTCACTGGATCGGAAGATCAGAGGGTGCTTTCGTCAACTTCTCTGTCAAGGGAACCGATGACAGTCTCCGCGTTTATACAACCCGGTGTGACACGCTCTTTGGGGTCACCTTTATGGTTGTCGCGCCGGAGCATCCGCTGCTCGACAAGCATAAGAACCAGATCCGGAACTGGGACGAGCTGGAGAATTACCGCAAAGAGTGTGCCAAGAAGACTGAATTCGAGCGCACCCAGCTTGTCAAGGACAAGACTGGTGTCCGGCTGGACGGGCTGACTGCCATCGACCCGGTCAACGGGAAGGAGATCCCGATCTTTGCAGCTGACTACGTCATGATGGGCTACGGCACCGGCGCGATCATGGCTGTTCCGGCGCATGATCAGCGTGACTGGGATTTTGCGCACAAGTTCGGCTGCGAGATCATCCCGGTCATTGAGGGCGGCGACATTGAGAAGGAAGCGTACACCGGCGACGGGAAGATGATCAACTCCGACTTTCTGAACAGCTACACGAACAAGAAGGACTCCATCCGGAAGATGCTGGAGGTTCTCGAGGAGAGAGGCATCGGCGAGAAGGGCGTCCAGTACAAGATGAAGGACTGGGCCTTCAATCGTCAGCGTTACTGGGGAGAGCCGATTCCGCTGATTCACTGCCCGAAGTGCGGCATTGTCCCGGTTCCGTATGATCAGCTTCCGTTGAAGCTTCCGAAACTTGACAACTTCGAGCCTGGGCAGGACGGTCAGTCCCCTCTGGCGCGTGTTCCGGAGTTCGTCAACTGCACCTGCCCGAAGTGCGGCGGCAAGGCGCAGCGTGAGACAGACACCATGCCGCAGTGGGCCGGTTCCTCCTGGTATTTCCTCAGATACTGCGATCCGCACAATGAAAAAGCATTTGCGGATCCGGACAAGCTGAAATACTGGATGCCGGTTGACTGGTATAACGGCGGAATGGAGCATGTCACCAGGCATATGCTCTACTCCCGCTTCTGGCACAGATTCCTCTATGATATCGGTGAGGTTCCGTGCCCGGAGCCATACAAGAAGCGCACGATTCAGGGACTGATCCTCGGCTCCGACGGCGACAAGATGTCCAAGTCGAAGGGCAATGTCATTGACCCGGTCGACATCGTGGATCAGTACGGTGCCGACACGCTCCGCACCTATGTGCTTTTCATGGGCGACTACAGTGCCGCAGCTCCGTGGAATGACAGCTCCGTAAAGGGCTGTCGGAGATTCCTTGACCGTGTCGCCGGCCTCACCGATCTGATTTCGGATGATCGGTCGAAAACGGACAAGCTGGAAGCAGCTGTCCATCGCACCATCAAGAAGGTGTCCGATGATATCGAGGCGACCAAGTTCAACACTGCCATTGCTGCGATGATGACGCTCATCAATGAGATCAGCGCAGTGGGCGCGATTTCGAAGGAACAGTTTGAAACCTTCGTCAAGCTCCTGTGCCCGTTTGCACCGCATCTTTGCGAGGAGCTGTGGGAATTCACCGGCCATGAGGGCTTCTGCTCCCTTGCGCCGTGGCCGGTCTTTGACGAGTCCAAGACCATCGAGGACGAGATTGAGGTGGCTGTCCAGGAGAACGGAAAGCTCCGTACCCGCATCACAATCAAGAAGGATGCGACAAAGGATGAAGCGATTGCAGCCGCAAAGGAAGCGCTCGCAGGCCGTCTGACGGGAACGATCCGCAAGGAGATCTATGTACCGGGCAGAATCGTGAACTTCGTTGTCAGCAGATAATCAGAATGCAGCCAGAAACAGGCCACTCATGAAAAAACCCGGAGCATCTGATGGAAAACCATCAGATGCTCCGGGACTTTTCATGCTGTCACAGAGCCGGACGTGATGATTCCCGGTATCCCGCCCTCTGAAGGCGCTGGCATGAAGATAGATGCCCGTCACATTTTCTGGTGCGTCATGTAGTAAAAGGCGTACTGCTGCATGATGCCTGCATATTCTCCGAATGCCGGAAATGGATCCACCCCGCCGCACAGAGTGATTGCCCGCTCGATCCAGACGTCAACCGGTGCTCTGGATGTTCTGCCAAACCCGAACAGGCAGATGCAGTTGGCAACCTTCTTTCCGACGCCCTTCACGCTTATCAGCTTCTCAAAAAGCGCCTCATCACCCAGCTTTCCCATCGCTTCAAGATCGAGCGCTCCCGACAGCACCTTGTCTGCCGCATCCTTCACATACGGCGCACGGTATCCAAGTCCTGCTGCCCGCAAATCCGCCTCCGATGCTCTTCCCAATTCTTCCGGTGTCGGGAAGGTAAACAGCATCTCATTCACCGGATGTCCGTATAACATCGCCAGCTTCTCAACCGCCAACCGGATCGCCGGGATGTTCTTGCGCTGCGAGATGATAAAGGTAATCAGCATCTCCCACGGATCCTGCCGAAGAATCCGCAGTCCCCTGCCCGCCTGCTCCGCCTGCGTCAGGAATCGGATCGCAGCATCTGAACCCACGTCTAGTCCCTGGATACATCGTTCTCCGGGGTCTATGCTGCCCTGCCTGCGGGCTGTTTCTGTGGCGGCATCTCGCTCTGACATCCCGCGGGATGTCTGTCCGAAAGGGGTCGTCCTTTCTCCGCTGAGCTGCAGAAGAAGGTCCTCCCTGATCCGCTTGTATGTTCTGGACAGATCAAAGTAGTCTCTCCAGAATTCATCCCACTCCTCCTCAGAGCAAGACACCTGAAACTGATGAGGGACCTGTTCCCTGATATTCAGAACCTTTCCACGGCTGATGAACCGATAGCTCCCGTCCGGGAGGCAGACAGCCCGGAAGCACTGCCCGCAGTCTGCCATCTTCTCAAGGCTGAAATCATCCTCTATTCCAATAATCATCTGTCGTTTCTCCCGCCGGACACGCGATTTTCCGGCTGATAGTGGTTCTGTGCAAATGTCTCCGCGTGGTCTCTGTGAAAGCAGAGGCATTCCGGATCATGGCAGTAGAGAATGCCGACCGCCTGCAGGAAGGAGAACACTGTCACCGAACCGGCGAAACGGATCCCCCTCTTTTTCATATCCTTCGACACGTCATCACTCAGCTGGTCGGTAACAGCGTCCATGCGCTCCGGGATACTCCGGTTTTCCGTAAAGTGCCAGAGATAATTTGAAAATGACCCAAACTCTTCCCTCAGCTTCAGCACCACACGTGCATTCCCGATGGCCGCCTCAATCTTCCTGCGGTTCCGGATAATGCCCGGGTCCTGCATCAGCGCGTCAATCTTCTCCGGTCCGTACGCCGCAATTTTCTCTGCGTCAAAGTTGTCAAAAGCGCTTCGGAAATTCTCCCGCTTTCTGAGCAGAAGTTCCCACGAAACACCTGCCTGGAAAAGCTCCAGGACAAACATCTCATAGAGCTTCTGCTCGTCGTGCTCAGGCTTTCCCCACTCCTCATCATGATAGCGCGTCAGGCGTTCGTTCTTCAGATAATAGCGTTCCCCGCAGCGTACCACCTTCTCATAGGCGTATCTCGGGTCATCGTCCTCCGGAATATGGACGATTCCGCAGTACCGGAACCCGTTTTTCTGGAGCATATTCTGCATGACGAGGTTATCCGGATGCGTATCAATCCTGAGGTTTCCGCACTGAGATACCGCCCAGTTCACGCAGAAAGAGCCGGCGCCATGACCATTTTCAGAGGCTGCAATTCTATGCACGACGCCATATCGCGCCGGCCCTGTAAAGCTTCCGTCTATAACCGAGTACGCCGGTTCGACATTCTCCCCCTCATCATAGAAAAATGTCGCTTCAACCCTCCCATCTGCCTCGCAGACGTAGCTCTTTCCTCTCCGGATGTCCTCCCGGATCAGCGCCTCGGGCGGCCATTTGTCGCCCCACTGCCTCGGGTTCCCGTGTTCCCTCATAAAAGTTCTCGCGTGTCTGTAGATTGCAAGAACCGCTGGCAGATCCCTCTCTTCGGTTTTTCTGATCTCCATATTCATCAATATCGTTGACTCCGTTTCTCTTCATATCCACATCTGCATGCCCTGAGCCCTGTCAGGCCCGGTTCCGGAAACCTGTCAGCTATCTTCCTATCTTCCGAATGATCAATCCATTCCCAGCGCTGTTCCTGCCTCAAGCCCTCGCAGCTCCTCCTCTGTCAGCACGATTCCTTTTGCCAGCGCGCACTTCCTGGCCAGTTCATCCGGAATGTTCCGGTATATTCGTTTTCCGTCTGCCGACAGTACCAGGCAGCACAGAAGAGGTGCCCCTTCCTCCCGCTCCTCGCAGCCAAAGTCCGCTTCCAGAATATCTTCAATCTGGTACTGCATGCGTATTCCTCCTCGTTGTTTCTTTTATCCTGACCACCTATTATTCCCACCAGCCTTTTACTGACGGTCTCTTTCCACCATCCTCATATCGCAAACCCGATCCCATCAGCCTTTATTACCGCCGGCTTAAGTTCCGCTGGTCCAGGCAGCCTGACATGAGTGTACCGCTGAGCAGACTCTGAATCAATCCCGGCCTTTCGATTGCCGATTCCGTCCATTTCATACCCCCGCCGCTTCCGTGCCTTGAAAAGGCAGACAGATCCTTTCATAATAGGAACGTCAGGTTTGAAAAATGAAAATCTGAAAAGGAGAGAAGAAAATTGGAATATCGGAGTGTTTCAGACGTCCTGAAGGAAACCTATGGCCAGAAAATATACAGGCTGTCCCTTCAGTCGGGCTGCAGCTGCCCGAACAGAGATGGCACGCTCGGGACAGGAGGCTGCACGTTCTGCTCAAACGGCGGATCTGGAGAATTCGCCTCCCCTCTCCTGCCTGTTGAAGAGCAGATCCGTCTTGCAAAACAGCGTGTGGATCAGAAGATCCCCTTCTCGATCCCGGCAGAAAATCGGCTGTACATTGCATACTTTCAGTCCTACACCAACACCTACGGCGATGTGAAAAGGCTCCGTTCGCTCTATCAGGAAACCATCCGGCGGTCGGAAATCTGCATCCTGTCCATCGGCACCCGGCCCGACTGTCTCGGAAGTGATCAGATTCGGATGCTCAGAGAGCTGAACCGGGTCAAGCCTGTCTGGGTGGAACTGGGACTTCAGACCGCCAGTGATCAGACCGCACAGCGCATCCACAGAGGATATGCCCTGAAGGTTTTTGACGATGCCTACCGCAGACTGAAAGAGGCTGGTCTGACCGTCATTGTCCATGTCATCCTGGGACTTCCCGATGAAAATGAAGCAGATATGCTCCAGACTGTCCGGCATGTGAGCGATCTGTTTTGGCGTTACCAAGTCGGCTGCTCAGAAGGCATCCGCACGGACGGCATCAAGCTCCAGCTTCTTCACGTGCTTCGTGGCACGCAGCTTGCGCGGGAATATCAGGAAAAACCCTTCCATATCCTGACTCTTGAGGAGTACAGCCGAATTGTCATCTCCTGTCTGAAGCTTCTTCCCAAAGGAATGGTCATCCACCGCCTCACCGGAGATGGCCCAAAAGCGCTCCTGATTGCGCCGCTCTGGAGCGCTGACAAGAAAAAAGTATTGAATACACTCAACGCCGCCATCCGAAATACAGATCGAGAATGAAATACGTGCGAAGCGCATAAGAAAAGCCATCCGCTGAGGTATGATCAGCGGATGGCTTTTCATTATCAGTCCAGTGTATCGATGATGTCAAGGCAGTGCGTCTTGTTCATCCGGTCGCAGAGCTCGAGGAACTTCTCCACCGGAACATCATTCAGCTTCTTATTGCCTCTGATGTTGATGGAGACGGTGTTCTCCGCCGCTTCCTTGTCGCCGAGGACCAGGATGTACGGATCCCTGTAGTTGTGGAAGGTCTTGATCTTGGTCTTCATGTTGATGTCGTTGTAGTCGGCCTCCACACGGATTCCTCTGTCGACCAGCAGATCCTCAATCTTCTTTGCATAGGCGTTGTGCTCCGGACGGATCGGAACGATGCCGACCTGCATCGGTGAAAGCCAGAACGGAAAGTTTCCCTTGAAGTTCTCGATGATGATCCCGATGAAGCGCTCCAGGGAGCCGTAGATCGCGCGGTGGATGACAACCGGCATCTGACTGGACCCGTCCTCGGCCGTGTAGGTCAGGCCAAAGTTATGAGGAAGCTGGAAGTCCAGCTGTATGGTTCCACACTGCCATTCTCTTCCGATGGCGTCCTTGATCTGAAGATCGATCTTCGGTCCGTAGAACGCACCGTCTCCCTCATTAACCTCGTAGCCGCCCTTCCCGTACTTTTCATCCAGGATCTCGCGCAGGTCAGCCTCCGCACGGTTCCAGACCTCGATGTCTCCCATGAAATCATCCGGCCTGGTGGAGAGCTCTGCCCGGTAGCTGACGCCGAAGGTCTTGTAGACCTCATCCGCAATAGAGATGATGTCCGCGATCTCATCCTTGATCTGGGACTCCATGACGAAGGTATGACAATCGTCCTGGCGGAATTCCTGCACACGGAGCAGACCGTTCAGCTGACCGGACTTCTCCTTGCGGTGAAGGACATCATACTCGCCATAGCGGATCGGAAGCTCCTTGTAGGAACGGGTCTTTCTCTTGTAGGTGAGCATGGCGTTCGGGCAGTTCATCGGCTTCGCAGCCATCGTGTCCGGATTCTCGCGGTTGTAGACCACAGATCCCGCCTCAATCTTCGTCTTTGAGGTCTCTGCATCCGGGTCCTTCAGGTCTGCGACCAGCTCATCGACATCGACATCCGCCTTCGTGTACCCGTCGACCCCCGGCACAATGAACATGTTGTTCAGATAGTGTGCCCAGTGCCCGCTGACAAGCCACAGGCGCTTGTTGTTGATCAGCGGCGCCGCGATCTCGGTATAGCCATGCTTTCTCTGGATCTGACGGCTGTACTTCATGAGCGCCTGGTACATCTGCCACCCTCTCGGCAGCCAGTACGGCATACCCGGAGCGGTCTCGTTGAACATAAAGAGCTCGAGCTGCGTGCCGATCTTCCGGTGATCACGCTCCTTTGCCTCCTCGATCATCTTGAGGTGCGCCTTGAGCTCGTCCTTCGACGGAAATGCATATAGGTAGACTCTCTGCAGCCTGTCACGCTTTTCATCCCCTCTCCAGTATGCCATGGAGGTGGAGTGGATCTTGAATGCCGCACTCAGAAGCTCCTGGGAGTTGGACACATGAGGTCCGCGGCACAGGTCGACATAGTCATCCCCGGTATAGTAAACAGTGATCTTCTCGTCTTCCGGAAGGTCCTCAATCAGCTCGGTCTTGAACTTTTGATTCTTGAAGAGCTCAAGAGCCTCCGCGCGGCTGACCTCCCTGCATGTCCAGTCTTCCTTCCTCTTCAGGATCTCATGCATCTTGTTCTCGATCGCTGTGAAATCCGCCTCGGTGATCGACTTTCCTGCGGGAAGCACAAAGTCATAGTACGCGCCATCCTCGATCTGCGGTCCGATCGCATACTGAACGTCCTTCCCGTAGATCTCAATCACAGCCTTCGCCAGCACATGGGCGAGGGAGTGGCGGTATACCGCAAGATACTGTTCCTTATCCATAACAGAACTCCTTTCAATTTGAACCCAACCAGGGTCCTTTTTCCTTTACAGTGTTTCATTATATAGCAAAATTAAAATGTAGCAACCAGTCTTTCCCATACTCCTGTACTTCTAAAATGCAAGATGGCTGCTCCTGCCAGTCTGTCTGCATATCCTGAGTCTGCTGTGCCTATGGAATTTCATTGCGGACGTCCCGTTTACTCCAGTATCGCTGCGATTTTGTCCATCCATTCCGGAATCTGAATGTGCTGCGGACACTGTCTTGCACACTGGCCGCAATGGATACAGTCTGATGCCTTTCCATGCCCTTCTCCTGTAGAAAAAGCATAATTTCTCACTGCGGATGTATGGTTATCATAGACCATCTGAAGGTTCATCGCGCTGAATATGCTCGGAATATTGATTTTTTTCGGGCAGCCCGCTACGCAGTAGCGGCAGGCGGTACACGGAATCTGATCGATTTCGGCGAGGATCTTCTGCACGCTTCGAATCACTTCCTGTTCTTTCTCGCTGAGTGGCTGGAAATCCTTCATATAGGAGATGTTATCCGCTGTCTGTTTCTCATTGGACATCCCGGAGAGCACCACCATGACGCCCGGCAGGCTGGCTGCGAACCGGATTGCCCACGATGCATAGCTTGCATCCGGATCTGCCGCCTTCATCAGCTCTCTTGCGGCCCTCGGCGGAGTTGCCAGCGTCCCGCCCTTGACCGGCTCCATCACGATGACCGGCTTATGATGCCTGACGGCGGTTTCATAGCAGCCTCTGGACTGCACGCGCGGATTCTCCCAGTCTGCATAGTTGATCTGCAGCTGGACAAACTCGACATCCGGGTGCTTCGTCAGCAGCTCATCAAGCACCTCCGGCGTGTCGTGAAAGGAAAAACCGTAGTGGCGGATCTTCCCCTCCGCCTTCTTCTCCCTTAAAAACTCCCACAGGTGCCAGTCGTCAAACTTCTGAATGTTTCCGCTTCCCAGCGCATGGAGCAGATAGAAGTCAAAGTAATCGACCCCCTCGCGACTGAGCGATTCATCGAACTCCGCTTTCGCCTCCGCTTCATTATGAATATAGGAAGCATTGACATTCAACTTCGAGGTGATGAAGAAGCTGTCGCGCGGGTACCGTTCTGTCAGCGCCTTTCTCGCCGCCTCCTCGCTCCCGTTATAGACATAGGCACTGTCAAAATACTTCAGCCCTGCGCTCATGAATGCATCGACCATTCTTTTTGTCTGTTCAAGATCGATGATGTCCTTTTCTTCGTCTGCCCTCGGCAGACGCATCAGTCCGAATCCCAGCTTCGGCATCTGTCTGATCGTTCTCTCATCCAGCATGACTGTTCCTCCTCACTTGAATACTCCTTTCATTCTGACATGTTGAAACAATTCTACCATGTAACCCGGAGAGCTGTCACGCTTGCCCGGTGCCTGCGCCAAGCCGCTTTACGCAGATTTTTCATTTCCTTATCGATCTTTTTACATCCTTCTGGTATTCTGTGAGTTGAGTGCCGGACTTCTGACACTGTGATCATTCTATGACAGAAAACAACATCGATTATCTTACAGGAGCGAAATCGGACATGGCTGAGATTTACATTGTTGAGGATGACAGAGATATTCAGGAAATTGAGAGCATCGCGCTGAAGAATTCCGGGCATACCGTCCAGGGCTTCTCGAACGGGAAAGATTTCTTCCGGGCTGTCTCGGAGAAGATGCCAGATCTGGTTCTCCTTGACATCATGCTCCCCGATATGGATGGAAATGAAATTCTGAAAAAGCTTCGCCAAAATGAGATGACGGCTCATGTTCCGGTCATCATGGTGACGGCAAAAACGGCCGAGATCGACATGATCAAGGGGCTTGACATCGGGGCTGACGACTATATCAAGAAGCCCTTCTCCGTCATGGAGCTGATCACGCGCGTGAAGGCTCTGCTCCGGAGAACCCAGGGCGATCAGATCCGGCCTGTTCTGCAGCTGGGGAATGTGTGCCTTGACAGCTCCCGCCGCATCGTCACAGTCGACGGCCAGCCGGTCGACCTGACATACAAGGAATTCGAGCTGCTGCGGCTTCTGATGAGCAACCCGGGCATCGTCATGACAAGAGACGTCATCATGCAGCGCGTCTGGGATACAAACTTCGAGGGGGAGTCCCGCACCGTTGACATGCACATCAAGACTCTGCGCCAGAAGCTCGGGAATTCCGCAGACCGCATCAAGACCATCCGGAATGTGGGCTACGTCATGGAGTGAGTCCCTGCGCCGCAGCCCGTTCTCTCATCTTCGCGAGCATCCTGCTTTCCCGCTTCTGGTACCGTGCCGCCAGCCCGTTCCATTCGCTGTAGGCCGGATCGGACCTCTTGTCGGAAAGCGCCGGCACTTCTGCCTGAAGCATCCTCTGAAGATAAGCCGTCGTCTTCCGCGCTCCTGACAGATTCAGGTGATCTCCTCCATCGAGGCTGTCCGTCGTCCAGTCGATTCCGACCTCCCCGGTCTTCAGGTTCAGGTCGGTATACGGCACGCCCAGCTCTTCTGACAGAAGCGCGAGTGTATTGTGCCGCTTCATATTGTAATTCTTCGGGGACGGCGCACTGTACAGAAGCAGTGCCATCCCTCTTCTCTCACAGATTTTTTGAATCTTTTTAAGAATCCGGACATTCTGCGGGTCAATCGGCTCTGTCCCGTCATCGGGCTTCATATAATCGCCAAGCTGCTTCGGCGGTCTGATTGTAGGCATCAGCCGAAATCCCTTCCAGACCCTTCGTTTGTTCTTCGGCTTTTCGATGGCATCCTTCCAGAGATTATGCAGCCGGAAGATTTGAAATGCATTCTGCCCGGCCTGCTGAAGCAGCAGTTCATCTGCCTTTCCAGGTTCCAGATCAGTATAAAGCGCATGTGTCTCGATGAGCAGTGCCTTCGGATGCTGCCGTCTGAGCGCCGCCTGGAGGATGGAATTCATTTCCACCATCGTCTCACCCGGAATCGATGCCAGGTAGGACGGAATGCCGCCTCCCAGCCACAGCTCCATCGGGGAGAAGGACGCAAAGGCCTCACTGTTTCCAAGTACAAGGATATCCAGGCTGTTCTTTTTCTCCTGCTCAAGATCCCAGTAGACCGTGTTGCGGGAGCGGTATCCATTCTTTGCCTCCGCGCCGGTGATCTCCAGAAAAAGCCGTGACGCCAGAAACAGAAGGATCAGCAGACAGGCAAAAAATGCAAGCACCTGCAGTGTGATCCTTCCTCCTGACCGGATCGATTTCGATGTCTCTTTTTCCATATTGCTGTACCCCTCAGAATCCGGCATAGATCAGGTCGACCGCCTGATAGCCGGTTCCGTATGCGCCAAATATGATCACCGCGAATATAAGCGCGTTGTAAAGCGCCCACCGAACTGGCAGTTTTCTTTTAAAAACCCAGTCCCGGATAGAAAAGCCACGTTCACGCAGCAGATCATAGAGAAAGACAACCGCTGTTCCGCCGATGATGGCTGTCCAGTCCGCCATTCCCAGGCCGAATGTCAGGAGCGTCCCGTCCCAGAGGCGGCTGATTCCAAAACCGTGAAACAGACTCCGGAACATGCAGAATCCTGCCCGCAGCCCCGGTGCGCGGAAGAACATTTCCCCGGTGAAAATGATCACCCAGGTTCTCAGAGTCCTCAGCAGCGTGGCACCCCGGCCGTTCTGATGGATCCCTGTCCTGCGGTAGAAACCCGCCTTGACCGGTTCAAGCGCCAGCTCCAGGAGCAGCAGTACAAGATAGTAGATCCCGTAAAAGATATAGTTCCACTCCGCTCCATGCCACAGACCATTGAACAGCCAGACAGGCGTCAGCGCCAGCGCAGAGACGGCCAGCTTCGCCACATACCGTCCGGACATTTTCCGGAGTCTTTTCCCCAGCTTTTTGGCTGTTGTCGATGCGGCGACCGGATAGAACAGATAGTCCTTCAGCCAGGCGCCGAGCGAGATATGCCATCTTCTCCAGAATTCCGATGCTGTCTGAGAGAAAAAGGGCTGGCGAAAATTCTCCGGCAGACGGATGCCAAACAGTCTGGCAGAGCCGATGACCACATCCATCATCCCGGAGAACTCCATGTAAAGCTGGACCGTGTAGCAGACGGCTGCCACAATGATCAGCACGCCATTCTGTTTTTCATATTCCCCGAACAACGTCGCAACGATGATGTTCAGCCGGTCGGCCACGACCAGCTTCTTGAACATCCCCCAGCAGATGCGCATAGCGGAGGCTGTCATTTCCTCCAGCGTGCGCGGCACGCCGCTCTGCGCCTGAATGCCCGGCATACCGCATCTCGTTATTTCCGCCTTCTCCGGAAGGCTGGAAAACTGCATCGCAGTATCTCCGTAGCGTGCAATCGGTCCTTCCATCGTCTGCGGAAAGAACCCCAGGAAAAGCGCAATCCGGATGAAATCCCTGTCCGCCGGAATTCTTCTCCAGTAGACCTCGAGAAGATATCCCACCGCTTCAAGCGTATAGAAGGATATACCGATCGGCACAAGCAGCCTTGGCGCGATGATCGCAGCCCCGCCTGCATGCACAACCAGCTTGTTCAGCTGCCGTACAAAAAATCCGGTATATTTCAGATAGAAAAGAACCCCAAACAGAACACCATTCGCAAGGAGCATCACAGCATGATGTGCCATCGCCTGTTTTCTGTACGGTTCCCTGGAAGCAGCGGCTGCACTCTCCGGAAGTCCTTCTCCAAGCTTCCCGATCCAGATCCCCATGAGGTAAGCCCATACCGTCGTTCCGAGAAGATAGACAATCAGATACCGGCTGCACAGAAAGAAGTACAGCCAGGAGGCACCGGCAAGCACATACCTTCTGGATCGTTTCGGACAGATGGAGAACAATAGAAAAACCAGCGGGAGAAACCCCAGCAGGTAAGACAGCTGATGATAGCCCATGCGTGATCAGAGAATCCTTTCTTTACAGATGATTCGTAAAGTATTCAAAACCATACGCCCAATTATATCTGGTTTGTCAGATCGCAGCGTACCCAGATCTGCAATAAAAGTGTCATAAAACAGCATGACGCTCTTGACAGCGCGTCAAGTTTTGATATCATTTAGATATCAGTTAGACATCTACACAAATTGGAGGGAGGATCCAATCATGATGGACAATCTGAATCAGAATCAGAACCAGACTCAAGCACTCAATACAGCTTCCGGAAAACCGCCTCAGGATGTAAAAGAGAAGATTCTGCAAGCCAAAAAGAACGGTATGCTCGTCCTCACCCTGACCCTTGCGCTCGAGACCGTTTTGGTGCTTCTGAGCGTCTTTTTCATCTCAACCGACAGTCCTCTGGCACTGCAGGTCATTCCTATGATCCTGGCCTGCATCTGCTGGCTTCCGCTGGCAGGCCTGCGTGTCCTGAAGCCACAGGAAGCGCTCGTCATCACGCTGTTCGGCGACTACATTGGAACACTGAAGGGACCTGGTTTTTATGCCGTCAATCCCTTCTGCAGCAGCTTCAATCCCGCGAAGAGAACCCAGCTTGGTCAGAGCCGGGATGTGAACGATGGCGATAAGAATTCTGTCGCAGCGGCACTGCTGAAGGGCGCCGCCGAGTCCTCCACCCCCTCTTCCAGCGGGAATGTCATTTCTCTCAAGGTGATGACCCTGAACAACAGCCGTCAGAAGGTCAATGACGCGCTCGGAAACCCGGTCGAAGTCGGGGTGGCCGTCATGTGGCGGGTTGTCAATACGGCAAAGGCTGTCTTCACCGTCGACAACTTCAAGGAATATCTCTCACTCCAATGCGATGCGGCTGTCCGCAATGTCGTGAAGATCTACCCATACGATGTCGCGCCGAACATTGACACCACAGGCGACGGTCAGGCGGACGACGGTTCCCTGCGCGGCTCAACAGAGGTCGTCGCAAAGCGGATCCGGGACGAGATCCAGAGCAAGGTTGAGGTTGCCGGGCTCGAAATCCTGGATGCCCGCATCACTTACCTGGCCTACGCGCCGGAGATCGCGGCTGCGATGCTGCAGCGCCAGCAGGCATCGGCAATCGTCGATGCGAGAAAACTGATCGTGGACGGTGCTGTCGGTATGGTTCAGATGGCGCTTGAGAAGCTGAAGGAAGATAATGTTGTCGATCTCGACGATGAGCGAAAGGCTGCCATGGTCTCCAACCTGCTGGTCGTTCTATGCGGCAATCGTGATGCGCAGCCAGTCGTCAACTCCGGCTCGCTGTATTAAGCTGAAAAGGAGGGATACGCTTGGCAAAGAAACAGATTCCGCTCAGGTTGAATGAAAAGCTCTACGATGCAATCGCTGCCTGGGCAGAGGATGATTTCCGCTCTGTCAACGGCCAGATCGAATACCTCCTGACCGAATGCGTCCGGCAGCGCAAGAAAGATGGGAAGTACGTTTCGCAGCATCTCGACGAGCCGCCGGAGCTGGATCTTCACTGAAGAATCCGTTCTGTGGATTCTGACGGCTTCCCACGGAAGATCCAGGATGCGATCAAAACGGTGATCGGCACAGACAGCACAATTCCGAAGCTTCCGGAAAGGCCCTGCATGACAGCGATTCCGATGTTGTTGGAATTGAGGACCTGTGCAGCCGGAAGATCGTAGGCAAAATTCAGGACTAGCTGAGAGACCTCCGTCCCGACAAAAGCAAGAAGCAGCGTATTAGAATCCGTTCCCATCATATCTCTTCCCACACGCATGCCTGCACAGAAAAGTTCCCATCTGGAAATCCCGGGATTCTGTCTGCACACTTCCTGCATCGAACTGGATATAGACATCGCCACATCCATTTCCGCACCGAGCGCCGAGATCAGAATTCCTGCAAAGAGAAGGCCTCCGACCTTAATGCGATTTGACTCCCAGATCGTCAGCAGGGTCTCGATGTTCGAGACATTCCAGCCGCTGATTCCCGTCGCAAGAGAGAAAATCTCCGCAAAGATTCCGGCAATCACAACACCTGAGACCGTCCCAAGCGTTGCAGTGATCGTCTTACGGCTGATTCCGCCGATGCACCAGAAGGTCAGAATAGTCGTCAGGGCACAGATCACGACGGCGGAGCGGATTGGCGAGACACGCAGATAGATGAGCGGAATCCAGATAAAAATGATGATGAAGAACGTGATGATGAGACCGGCGGAAGCCTTCAAGCCCTGCCGACCGCCAACCGCAATCAGAGCCACAAGATACAACAGACCAAAGAACAGGATCACCCCGCCTCGGTCTCTGGAATAGACAGAGGATACCGTTGAGTCGCCGGAGACAGACTGAACAACGATGACATGTAGACCGGGTGTGCAGGCTGTTCCAAACAGGAAACCAGATGCAGAGGTCATTTGAATGACCTCTCCTTTGCGCACACCTGTTGTCATCTTCACTGTCACGACCTGTTCTCCACTGCGTGTCCCGTCTGCCTGCAGGTTGTCCTGCAGGACTTTCTGCACAACCCCCTTCTCATATGTATTCCCGGTGCGGGTGACAAGCTCCGTCTTTTTCATCGTGTTCAGCCTGTAGGCTGCAAGAATCAGAATAAAAAAGATGGCCGCCATCACCGTCCGCCGGATCCAGATTCTTTTTCCGCATGACGCACTTTCTTCCGGTTTCTCAAGCCTTCTTCCGGTCGCAGTTGTCTGCTTCTCTTTGATCAGTGGCTTTTTGACCATAAATCGTCCCATATCTCAACTCCACAATATCTGTATATGAAAGGCTGCCCCGGGCTCTTACGCCTGGAGCAGCTTCTTCCAAACCCTGTATGTCTGATCTGCCCTGCGCTGTTATCGCACAGAGCAGCTGATCGGTGTTCAGGTTTACTGTGCCTCGGTTGCAGCCGCAGTTTCATCGGAAGACTGCGCGTCTGCCTCAGCCTTTCCATCATCCGTCTTGTTGATGGTGAAGGTGTCATCGATCGCCTCGACCGATCCATCATCCTTGATTTGGTACGTATCGATCGTGAAAGCACTGTCGCTCAAAGAGATGACCGAGTAGGACGGAAGCCAGTTCTGGCTGCGGACTTCTACGTAATCCTGCTGTGTCTCCGCCAGTTCATAGTACTTGGAACCAGATGCGGAGTTTGCGGTCATGTAGAGGATTCCGGTCGGATTGTCAACGGAATTGCCGTCCACATCCTCGATGGTGTAGCAGTTATTGTCCTTGTCAAACTTCTCCTTCGCAGCCTTCTCATCATCTGTCGCGTCAGAGGTATCAAGTTTGATTGCCTCATCCGTGTCAACATTGTAAGCATGATCCCAGTCATAATCCTTGCCGGTATCATCCAGTCTGAACTCATACTTGCCATGCTCCTGGCCGTCGCCTTCCAGCATCTTGGTTCTGCTGTATGTGTGGTCATGGCCCTGAAGGACGACGTCGATATCATTCTCATCAAAAAGCGGTGTCAGCTGTGTACGAAGAATCATGCCGTCCGTGTTGGAGTGGTCAAGTCCTGAGCCATAGATGTCCTGATGGATCGTGACAATTCTCCATTTTGCGTCCGGGTTTGAAGCCACCGCTTCCTTGATTGTCTCCGCATGCTCCGCAACATTGTAGTTGTTCGTATTCAGCACAATGAAAAGGCCAGGTCCATAGCTGTAGTAGTAATCACCGCCTGCTTCCGTCTGTCCTTTCCCAGTCTGGTTCGGATTGAAGAAGTGATATCCGTAATCCTTCGTCAGGGAGTCATGATTGCCGATTGTGGTCGCCTCTGCAATGCCGGACAGTTTCTCTGCATTCAGGTAGCTGGCAAATTCCTCTTCCTTCGGGTTCCCAGTGTTGTTGACCTGGTCGCCTGCGGAAATGATATAGTTGATGTCCTTGTTCTGATCCAGTGCAATGTTCAGCGTCCGGTTCCAGGCAAATCCATCATTCTCGGCTGCCGTATTCGCCTCACCGCTGTCCTCCGCAAGCTCCTCGGAGGTTGAAGTCGGCTGTCCCTTGGAGGCACCGACCTGCGGGTCACCTACGTAGAGCATCTTGATGGTGTCAAAGGACTGGGTGTCAAACTCTGCCGGGTCTGTCTGCTTTCCATCCTTCTGGACCGTGTAGAAATACTTGGTTGACGCCTTCAGTCCTGTTACAGTGACATGGTTGTAATAGTATTGTGTGTCACCGGTGAAAGTCTTGTCTACCTCTCCGCTCTCTCCGTCAAACTCCTGGAGCTTGTCCTGGTCCTCTCCAAAGAAAACCTTCGCATCATCCTTCGATTTGGAATACCATCCAAAGTTCAGCTGCGTCTGATCTGCGCCGACTGAGATGGAAACCTTCTCATAATCCGCCGCGACAGTCGGCCACTGCTTTGTCCAGTCTTCCCAGCCAGAATTCTTTCCTGTCACACTGGAGTCATTAAAATGAGCAGTCGATGCCATTGCAGACACGCTCAGACATGCCGCAAGCGTTCCCGTCAGAATCATTCCAGTGATTTTGTGATTCAGCATTGAAATTTCCCTCCTCTATGATTGATCCTTCATGTGTGTTTCCCACGGATACAATCAGAGTGTAAATCCGAAATGTGAACTCTGCCTGCAGTGCATCGTGAAAAGCCTGTAAAATCTAATCGGTCTGAAGTATTGGCATTCACTGAGGATGATCTTCGCTTTCCTTTGCATAACGGTCTGTGAACATGATGTTCAGTTCGCCCTTTGTGATAAAAGAAATCCAGGACGCGACGGCGGTCACGTGGTCCGCCATCCGCTCTACATATTTGTCGATGAACAGATAATCCAGATACTGCTCGATGGCATCTGTGTCTGCCTGGATGGCATCCCGGATTTCCTGAACATTCTTCTCAAACAGCTCATCGATGATATCGTCTGCCTTTACAACCTTTTCTGCCAGCTGAAGATCTTCATTATGGAAGGCCTCCACCATGTCGGCGACCATCTGCCTCATGGACGAGAAGGCCTCACCAAGATGAGCCGGAGGCGTGACGGTTTTCAGGGACGCCAGCTTCTTGATGTAGATGGCGATGTCACTGCAGTTGTCCGCGATCCGCTCCAGGTCGCTGATCATCCGCATGTAGCTCGCCAGCCGTCTCCAGTCAGATGCGATCGGCTGCTCCTTGACGACAATCTGAATACACCTCTCCTCGATGTCTGTCTCCATCGCATCGATCAGTGCATCATTCTTCATGATCGCATTCGCCGCCACGACATCCATCTTCTCCAGCGCGATGATCGTCCGGTCAATGGCGAGCAGCACCTGCTTGCCCATCGTCTCCACCCGGTCATTGATTTCCTTCAACTCCAGGTCATATCCTTTCCGTGTTCCCATACTTACCTCCTGACTCTCCGGGACGAACTGCCTGGGTGACTCTCTTTCAGTCCGTCTGTCTTTCTCTGGTATATGCTCAACCGGTCTTCTGCCTGCGTAAGCTTCTTCAGTCCCCATCATCCTCCACTGCACAGCTGACAAGCCGCTTCCAGTCTGATGCGGCCGCCTGTTCCCTGCCGTGCCCGGCAGTCAGCCGAACCTTCCGGTGATGTATTCTTCCGTCTTCTTGTTCTTCGGATTAAGGAAGAGATCCTTTGTCGCACCGGTCTCGATCAGCTCACCCAGCAGGAAGAAGGCAGTTGTGTCAGAGATCCGGTTTGCCTGCTGCATGTTGTGCGTGACAATCACGATGGTGTATTTTTTCTTCATTTCCACGGCCAAATCCTCGATCTTCATCGTGGAGATCGGATCCAGCGCGGAAGTCGGCTCATCCATCAGAACAACCTCCGGATGAACGGCGACGGTCCTCGCAATACAGAGCCGCTGCTGCTGCCCGCCGGAGAGTCCCAGCGCAGACTTGTGCAGGCGGTCCTTGAATTCATCCCAGATTCCGACCTCGCGCAGGGAGGTCTCTACAATCTCATCCAGTTCGCTCTTCTTTTTGATCCCACGGATTCTCGGGCCATAGGCGACATTCTCATAGATGGATTTCGGAAAAGGATTGGGCTGCTGGAAGACCATCCCGACTCTCTGCCTCAGCTCGATGGCACTCATGTCTGTCTTATAGATGTCTTTTCCGTCCAGAAGGACATCCCCTTCAATTTTGCAGCCTTCGACGAAATCGTTCATACGGTTCAAGGTCTTCAGGAAGGTTGACTTGCCGCAGCCGGAGGGTCCGATCAGTGCCGTGATCTTGTTGGCCTCGATTTCAAAATTGATATTCTTCAGCGCATGGAAATCCCCGTAGTAGAGATTCAGATTTCTCGCTGTAAACTTGCTGTTTTCACTCATCTCTTCTTATCCTCCCAAAGGCTCACTTGGTATCGCCCATCTTCTTCCGGATTCTCCCCTCCAGGTAATGCGCAAGCAGGGAGAAGGACAGCACCAGAATCATCAGAATCGCCGCACTCAGGTTGGCAACATCCTCCGCGCCGACGGACGCCGTGAAGGAGGACCATATTTTCAGAGAGAGGGTGCCGCCGCGTCTGAGCGGGTTAAACGGGTTCAGCGACGGATTGATCCACGTATGTGGATTCCACTTGATGTTGGTGTCGGAACCGGATGTATACAGAAGTGCTGCTGCCTCGCCAAAACCACGGCCGGCGGCCAGAATGACGCCCGTGATAATTCTCGGAACACAGGCCGGAATCAGAACCGACTGGATCGTCTGCCGGAGCGTCGCCCCCATGCCAAGAGACCCGAGCTTATAGCTCGGCGGAAGGCTTCTGAGCGCATCCTCCGTCGTTGTCGTCATCAGCGGGAGGGACAGAATGGCCACACAGATCGAACCTGCCAGAAGGCTTGGCTGTGAATGGGTCGCAACCAGAAAGATCAGATATCCGAACAGGCCGACTACGATTGACGGCAGGGAGGACAGCGTCTCGATTGCGATTCGGAGAAATTTCGTAAAAGCATTGTCTTTTGCATATTCTGCCATGTAGATCCCGCCCATCACACCGATCGGCACCGAGATCAGAAGAGACAGAAAGACCAGATAAATGGTGTTGAAGAAATAGTTTCCGATTCCATTTCTGTCAAACCGGAACATCTCCGGCGTTGCACCGGCAAAGCCCTTGATGATAACGTAGCCTGCAAACGCAAACAGCAGAAGAAGGAAAAACAGTGCAACCAGGTAAAACACGACGGTCCAGATCCGGTCAACAGCCTTCGCGCGACCGATCAGACCTCTGGAGGGTGTCAGATCTTTTGTCTGCTCGTTTTTGATCTCTGTCATGATTCTTTCTTCGCCCCCTTTGCCGCAATCAGATGAATCAGGAAGATGAACAGCAGCGAAATCAGATACAGGACAAACGCGATCGTCCAGAGCCCTGCCTTGGCTTCACTGCCCTCCATCAGCTCCGCCATCCGTGACGCAATGACGGTTGTCATGGTTGCTGTCTGTCCGAAAATTCCTTTTGGAAATGCAGGTGTCTTGCCAATGACCATAGCCACGGCAAGTGCCTCGCCGAACGCTCTGGCAAGTCCGAGGATCACACCGGTCAGCACACTCGTTTTCGCAGCCGGCATCACAATCTGATGGATGACCTGCCAGCGCGTCGCGCCAAGGCCGTACGCCGCCATCCTTGCGGAGACCGGCACCGCACGGATCGCATCCGCCGCCACCGTTGTGATGGAAGGAAAAATCATGATCGCCAGGACAATGCCGCCCGCCAGTACCGACCGGCCGGTCTTGAGGTGAAACAGGCTCTGGAGCGCCGGAACCAGAACCGTCATGCCGATCCAACCATATACAACGGAGGGGATTCCGACAAAGATCTCCACCGCCGGGCGCAGAATCCGGTTTCCGGTCTTCGGCGCGATCTCCGTCATGAAGATGGCGGCTGCCAGTGAGAACGGCACCGCGATCAAAAGCGCCAGTCCGCAGACAATCAGGGAGCCGACGATAAAGACCGCTGCACCCCCCTGTCCGCCTCCGATCAGGTCGTCCTTCAGTTTCCAGGTCGTTGTGAACAGAAATTCCCAGAGTGTGTGATGATACTGGTAAAACAGGGCATTTCCCTTAATTGCGAGAAACACACCGATCGCAATCGGCAGCGCAATCATCAGAAGCCCACAAAGCATCACAAAGAATTTCCAGGTTTTTTCTTTTCCTCTGCTATACATAAATAGGATTCTCCAAAAAAGCCCACCCAAAAGGGTCTTCCTTCGGGTGGGCGGTTACCAGGCTGCCTGTGCCTGAATCATTTTCCGGTTTTCAAATCCTCTTCTGCAATCTCCGGCTGGCCCTCGTCAGACCGATGGTGCCGGATTGCAGAAGCCTTGCCGATCACCGGTCGAACTTACTGTGCCTCAGTTGTTGCAGCTGCCTCAGTTGTTGCGGCTGCATCTTCTGTTCCGGTGTGTCCATCAGTCTTGGTAAGCTTGGAGGAGACGCAGTATCCAAGAGACTCGACGTCATCAGAGAAGTCGCCGGTGATGTAGTCGATGAATGCCTGGGTTGCCTCGTCTGCATCCCCCTTGGTGTACATATGCTCATAAGCCCAGACATCATACTTGCCGCTGTAGATGTTCTCAAGCGTCGGCTCGACATCATTGATTGCAACCGTCGCAATTCCCTTCATTGCATCCTTCGCATTGTCCGGAAGAATATAGGAAAGAGCCAGATATCCGACAGAACCATTCGTGTCCTGAAGCGCTTTCTGAAGCTCTGCGGAGTTGTCGTTCTCCATCGCCTCGCCCGCTTCCTCTGCTCCGCCAAGCGCATACTTATCGAAGGTTGCACGGGTTCCGGATCCCTCCGGGCGAAGGACAAGTGTGATGTCCTCATCCGGGCCCCCGACATCCTTCCAGTTGGTTGTCTCTCCCGTAAAGATCGAGACGAGCTGGTCGGTTGTCAGGCTCTTGACCCCGCCGTCAGCCACATCCTGGGAGACGACAACCGCCATGCCGATTGCGCAGACCTGATGGTCAACCAGCTCTGCGGCCTTGTCCTGATCGAGCTTCTCCTCAGCGAATACGTCAGAATCGCCGACAGTCGAAGTTCCGTCCGAAACGTTCTGAAGTCCCTGTCCTGATCCGCCCGCATCGACCGTGATGTTCACCCCCGGCGCGACATCGGCAAACTTGTCCGCTGCCGCCTGGACAAGCGGCTGAAGGGCGGATGATCCGGTGCAGCTGATGTCTCCGCTGAGCTTGGACAGATCAGAATCCGCGAATGCTGTCATGCTCATTGCCATTGCACCGATCAATGTAAGTACAGCTACCTTCCTGAACTTCATGTTTGTTCTCCTTTTTTAATGAATACCGCATCTGTATACCCCGTCGTTACGGTCAGAATCGTAACACCCGCAAATGCCTTCTTTCCACCAAGGTCCCGTAAAGTGTGAAACGCCTTGGAGAAAACAATGTATCAGTTTTGTAAAGTCAGGCCAACTTTACATATCCTTTACATAAATAACCATTGTTATTGACACAGGCATGATATGTTTTTGATGTATTCTTTAAGGAAACGCGGCATTCAGACATTCTTCAGAAACCTGCTGCGCTCAGGATCAGGATTTTGCATCCTCAGAGGACCGAACATGAACATTTTCTCTATTCTCACGCTGATCGGTGGCCTGGCACTGTTCCTCTATGGCATGAAGGCTATGGGAGACGGGCTGACAATGCTTTCCGGCGGCCGCATGGAACAGCTGCTGGAAAAACTGACCTCCACCCGCTTTTCCGGTGTCCTCCTCGGCCTGGCCGTCACGGCCGTCATCCAGTCCTCCTCGGCGACGACCGTCATGGTAGTCGGCTTCGTCAACTCCGGCATCATGAAGCTGGAGCAGGCCGTCGGCGTAATCATGGGTGCCAACATCGGGACCACCGTGACCTCCTGGCTGCTCTCCCTGACCGGGGTCAGCGGGAATGCCGTGTGGATCAAGCTGCTCAAGCCCTCCTCATTTTCTCCGGTTCTGGCACTGATCGGCATCTGCTTCCTCATGTTTTCCAAGAAGGAGAAGAAGCACAATATTGGTATGATCCTGATGGGATTCGCCATCCTGATGTTCGGAATGGAGACGATGTCGGATGCCGTTGCGCCCCTCGCTGATGACAGCCGCTTCACATCCATTCTGCTGATGTTCAGCAATCCGGTGCTCGGCACTCTGATGGGGCTGGCGGTCACCGCCATCATCCAGTCTTCATCTGCTTCTGTTGGTATCCTGCAGGCACTGGCACTGACCGGGGTCGTGCCGTTCAAGACAGCCATCCCGATCATCATGGGACAGAACATCGGAACCTGCGTCACGGCGCTCATTTCCTCCATCGGAACAAGGAAGAACGCACGGCGTGCGGCGATGATTCACCTGTACTTCAACCTGATCGGCACTGTCCTGTTCATGCTGGCCTTTTACACGCTGAATCACTTTGTGCATTTTGCCTTCATGGGAGAAATGGCAACACCGGCCGGCATCGCCGTCATCCACAGCCTGTTCAACATCATCACAACGATCGTGCTCTTCCCGTTCGGCAACCAGCTGATGAAGCTGGCCATCCTGACCGTCCCGGACAAGCACTCGAAATCCGATGTTGCGGAGGATGCTGCCGCTGTTCTCAGAAGGCTTGACGTCCATCTGCTGGATCGTCCTGCGATGGCGCTGGAACAGGCAAGGTATGTGACCAACCGCATGAGCGAGCTCTCCCGCGAGGCCGTCACAGATGCCCTGTCCATGATCGATTCCGGTTTTGACGAGGATCTGGACGTCAAAATCAGGGAGCTTGAGAATACCATCGACACTCTGGAGGACAAGATCGGAAGCTACCTGATCCAGATCCCGGGGCATGACATGTCCCAGAAGGACAGCCGCCTGTATTCACTGATCCAGCACAACATCGGAAACTTCGAGCGGATCTCGGACCATGCGGTCGGCATCTCGGACACCTTCCGGGAAATGGATGAAAAGAAGCTTCATTTTTCGAGCGAGGCCTGCAGCGAGCTGAAGGTCATGCGCCAGGCTGTCACGGACATTCTGGACATGTCCACCGACTCTTTCTGCACGCTGAATACGGAGAAGGCAGAGTACGTCCTGCCGCTCGAGGAAGTCATCGACGCCCTGAACCTGGAGGAAAAGCAGCGCCATATTGAACGCCTGCGCAAGGGAAGGTGTACAATTGAGCTTGGCTTTATCCTGGCAGATTTGACAACCTACATGGAGCGTATCTCCGATCACTGCTCGAATATCGCGGTGTGTACATTATCATTGAAGGAAGACGAAATCGGCGTCCACGAGTATCAGGACATCATCAAGACAAGAAACAGCGAGGCCTATAAGAAAGGGCTGCGGGAGATGGAGGCGCGGTATCTTCTCCCGAAAGCAGAAGCATAAATGGCAGAAAGGACAGAAAGGGAGGGTTTCAATGAAGAAAAAAATCAATGCAAGCCTTCTTCTCATCTCGATCATCGCCATCATCCTGACAGGGCTGCTTGGCACGATCGTGACCTATCAGCTGTTTCAGTCGCAGCTTGAGGCTGACCTTGCCTCCGATGCGGATATTCTCCGTGACAGCGGCTTGTTTGATGACCCTTCCAAATCCTCCGCCGCCCGTTTTTCGTTTGGCTCCGATGAGATCCGGATCACATGGATCGACAAGGATGGGACTGTCCTGTACGATAACCGGACAGACGCCTCAGAGCTGCCCAGCCACGCAAACAGGCCGGAGTTCCGGGAGGCACTCGAAAAAGGAAGCGGGACGACCGTCCGCCGCTCCGACACTCTGAATAAGAGTACCTTCTACTATGCGCTCCTTTTGCCGAATCAGACGGTGATCCGCGTCGCGAAGGTCAAGAGCAACATGCTGTCTCTGTTTGAGGCTTTTCTGCCAGGGCTCCTCGCGATCATCGCGCTTGCCATCCTGTTCAGCATCGCGCTCGCTCATTTTCTGACAAAAAGTCTTGTATCACCGATCGACACCATGGCGGAGAATATCGGATCCTCCATGGAGCCGCCCTATCCGGAGCTGGTTCCCTTCGCGAACAAAATCCGTGCCCAGCATGAGGACATCCTGAAGTCTGCGAAGATGCGGCAGGACTTTACGGCGAATGTCTCCCATGAGCTCAAAACCCCTTTGACAGCCATTTCCGGCTATGCGGAGCTGATTGAAAATGGGATGGCCTCCGGCTCCGATGTGACACGTTTTGCCGGTGAAATTCAGTCGAATGCCAGACGGCTCCTGTCCCTGATCAATGACATCATCAAGTTGTCCCAGCTGGACAACTTTGAAGACCGGCAGCCGTTCGAGAAGGTCGACCTCGACAAGATTGCCCGCTGCTGTGTGGACAATCTGCAGGTCTCCGCCGGAAAGAACAAGGTTCATCTGTATTATGAAGGAAAGCCTGCCATGGTTCTCGGAAGGGAAGAAATGCTGAGTGAGCTTGTCACGAATCTCTGTGACAACGCGATCCGGTACAATTATCCCGGCGGCTATGTGAAGGTCTCTGTCTATACGGAAGAAGGACAGAGCGTCCTTGTGGTGAAGGATAATGGAATCGGGATTCCAAAAGAACAGCAGGACCGTGTTTTCGAGCGCTTCTACCGTGTCGACAAGAGCCGCTCGAAGAAGACCGGCGGAACAGGACTCGGCCTCGCACTGGTCAAGCACATCGTCCTGCTCCACAATGCCAGCCTGACGCTTGATTCCGCCCCCGGTGTCGGGACGACCATCACCGTCAGATTCTGAAATATACGAAATGCTGATCAGTGCCTCTGATCAGCGCTGTCCCTCCCTGAACAATTGCTTCAGGCTCTGGTAGACAGCGCCTGCCGGGAGGCCGACCACATTCGTGTAATCGCCCCGGATGCCTGCGATATAGCGGCCGAAAAATCCCTGAATGCCATATCCGCCTGCCTTGTCCATCGGCTCCGCGCTGTACGCATAGTCGTGGATCTCCTCATTTGTCATCGGTGCAACCTCGACCTCCGTCTTCTCCGCGAATGTCAGGCTTCTGCCGGAGCGCAGCTCGATCAGGGTAACGCCGCTGCAGACCTGATGCGTGCGTCCCTGAAGAAGCCGGATCATCTCTTCCGCCTCCTCATGCGAGTGAGGCTTTCCAAGAATTCTCCCGCCTGTGCAGACCACCGTGTCCGCGCCGAGCACAACCACAGCCGGCTCCTGTCTGCTGTCTGCAGTCTCCAGCCCCGATGTCTCCCTGTCTGACGCTGCTTTTGTGCGTGACTTCCGGCCGGCCAGATCGTTCACCGGCACAAGGGATGCTGCAAGCCTGGCCGCCACGTTTCCCGCCTTCTGACGGGAGAGATCCATGACCACCCGCTCCGGAATCGTTTCTTCTGTATGCTCCTCGATTCCACTCACGATCACTTCCGGCTGGAAGCCGATCTGCCTGAGAATCTCCAGTCTTCTCGGTGACTGAGACGCCAGAATCAGCCGTATCTTCTTCATTACATCAGCCTTTCATCATAAATTGCGCGTTGACCGCCCACATATTTCGGCCTTCTTCTGGCGCAGGTCACCACCGCTTCCCCGATCTTCCGAATCCCAACCCGGACAGGCACGACAACCGGATGGATATGCATCCCGATCAACGTCTGCCCGATATCGATCCCGGCCGATGCCTTCTGCTCCAGGCTTTCCACCAGAACCGGATCCTTCATCTGCTTCCACACTGCTGTCGCAAATGCGCCCCCGGCATGGTTGGGCTGCGGGATTGCATTCACCTGCTCCAGGCTGAAAGCCTTGCAGGTTTCCCGCTCCACCACAAGCGCCCGGTTCAGATGCTCACAGCACTGTGCTGCAAGCCGGATTCCGCGCATCTTCAGCACAGAAACGATCCCTCTGTAGATAGCCTCCGCCACATCCAGACTGGTATGCGTCCCGATTTTCTCCCCCAGCACCTCGCTGCTCGAGCACCCGACTACAAACAAATCGCCTTTCTCCAGGCGGCTCACCTCCAGAAGCTCCGAAACCGCCTGTGCGCTCTGGTCCTCAATCTCCTTCAGATCCACCATATAAATACGCCTCCCTGCTGTCTCTCCATCCATGTCATGCTGGGTTCTACCACATCCAACTTCTCTTTTACCCTTGCTCCGCTGTGTTCTCGTACACATGGTTGTATCTCATCCGCACTGCCTACTCTGTCCGCCATATCTAGGCTGCTTCTCCAAACTCTGCCCAGATCTTACCACACTTCCTGCCTTCGTGAACGGATTGACGGAGGATCTTCTGGCTTACCGAATCCCCCAGGTTATAAAAAGCCGCCGCGGCACTGTGATCGGTTCCCACTGTGTGTCCGCGGCGGCTTTTTTTGTTCTTTTCACGTATGTCTTTTGCTTCAGATACCTGCCCCGTCAACTGACTTCCACGTCATCTCTTCAGAAAACGTGCAAGGAAATCCTTCGTCTTTTCACTCTGCGGATTGCCGAAGATCTGATCCGGCGTCCCGCTCTCACAGATCACCCCATCGTTCATGTAAACAACCTGGGTGGAGACCTGCCTTGCAAATGCCATTTCATGCGTGACTACAATCATGGTCATGCCCTCCTTCGCGAGCGCCGACATGACATCCAACACCTCACCGACCATCTCCGGATCGAGCGCAGATGTCGGCTCATCAAAAAGCAGAACCTCCGGATTCATCGCGAGCGCCCGCGCGATGGCGACGCGCTGCTTCTGTCCGCCAGAGAGCTGTCTCGGCTTCGCCTTCACGTACGGAAGCATCCCGACCTTTCCAAGATACTTGATTGCCTCCTCATAGGCCTGCTGCTTTGACCGCTTCAGAACACGAATCTGCCCTACCATGCAGTTGTCAAGGACGTTTTTATTGTAGAAAAGATTGAAAGACTGGAAGACCATTCCCACATGGGAACGGTATCCGGCTGCGTCCACATGTCTGCCCATGACATCCTGACCATGATAAAGGATCTGTCCGGACGAGGGCGTCTCAAGCAGGTTAATGCAGCGCAGAAGTGTCGATTTTCCGCTGCCGGAAGCCCCGATAACCGTCGTCACATCACCCTTGAACACATTGAAATCGATGTCCTTCAGAACCTCGTGTTTCCCGAAGCTCTTGGACAGGTGGCGGACAGAGATGATGGCGTCTGCTGCCGTTCTGCCGGAAGTCTGCCCATCCATCTGACCCGACGGACTGCCTGCCTGTACATTTTGATCAGCCATCTCAGCGTGCCTCCTTTCCTGACCTGTCCTCGATCCGGCTCTGAGCGTCCTTCTGAAGAGCAGCCCGTTCATCTGGATTCATATCCTTCTCTGACTTTTTCGCATTCACGTGATAAACACCTGCCGGAAGCGTAAGCTGATCAACTGCCACCAGCTCATAGTCGCTCTTTCCATCCATCCGCTTCTCCAGAAATCTCAGCAGCCAGGAAGCCAGAAGCGTCATCGTCAGATAACCGATCATCTCGATCGCCGCCGATGGGAAGTAAGTGAATGTCGCGCCGACGACAGACTTGTGAACAGCGAAGAAATCCGTGAACCCGATGATGAACATCACGGACGTATCCTTCACGTTGATGATGAAGTTGTTTCCGATCTGCGGCATGATGTTGCGGATGGCCTGCGGCAGAACAACAGATGTCATCGTCTGGAAATGCGTCATGCCGATGGCCATGGCCCCCTCGGTCTGCCCCGGGTCGACCGATATGATCCCACCGCGCATCGACTCGGTCATGTAGGCGCCCGTATTGATTGATACGACCAGGATGGAGACCAGCCACTTTCCCTCGAACTGGATCGAGTTGTTGGTAAAGTAGGGAAGGCCGTAGAAAATGAACACGGCCTGCAGAATCATCGGTGTTCCCCGGAACACCTCCACATAGATCCGCAGAATCACCTGCACAATCTTCAGGATCACCTTCTTGACCACTGAATCATTCCGGCTGACCGGGATCGTCTGCACAATGCCGCACAGAAAACCGATCAGGCACCCGATCGCGGTACCGACCGATGCCAGGATCAGCGTCCGCCAGATGCCGCCCATATACGTCCCACCATACTTTGACCAGAGGGACGCCATATCACTTCCCAATTTTACAAACTGTTCCATCTTCCCATCCTGCTCTTGTATCCCACCGCGCGGCGTCTTCCTCTGCTGGAGACTCTGCCCGCGCGGCTGCTGTGATTGTTATGCCCCAACGGCTTCAGTCCGATCTCTCAGTTGTTCGTGATCGGCTGAATCTTGATGGCGTCAGCCATGATATCATCAAAGTCCTTCTTGTCCATGGTATTCAGCACCGCGTCGATCTCGCTCTTGAGTGCTGTGTTGCCCTTCTTGACAGAGATTCCGATGTTGACATCCTCGTCCGAAACCTTGAAATCGTCATCCGAACCGGAGAAGTCAAGAATCGTCAGATCCGGGTAAGCTGCCACTGCGCCCTGCGCCGTCGGCATATCCGTGCAGACATAATCCACCGCGCCTGTCTCCAGCGCCATCAGCATAGCCGGCGCTGACTCCGCCGCCTCCTGAACATCCGCTCCCTCGATCTGCGGGAGGCAGGTGTCATACCAGATCGTCCCCATCTGGGAAGTGCACTTTCCTCCGGAAAGATCGGAGATGCCCTTCGCGCTCGCGAACTTCGAGTCCTTCTTGGTGACAACAACAATCGTCGCATACAGGTACGGCCCCGCAAAATCCACCTGCTTTGCTCGCTCCGCCGTCATCGACTGGCCTGCGATGATTGCGTCGACCTGGCCGGACTGCACCGCCGGAATCAGAGAATCCCAGTCCAGACGGTTGACCTTCAGCTTCCAGCCATATGCATCACAGATCTTCTTTGCGATCATGACATCATAGCCATTTGAATACTCGCTGGTATCCTCGATCGGGACAGAATCATTCGAGTCATCCGGCTGCGACCAGTTGTACGGCGCATAGCCGCACTCGTTTGCAATGGAGAACACCCCATCCTTGATCAGGCCTGAGCCTTCCGGGCTCTCCGTAAATGCCTCTGTACCGGCTTCTGTTCCGGAGGCTGCCTCTGTCTCTCCTCCGAATGCTGTTAAGGCGCCTGCCATAGAAACCATCATCGCTGCCGAAAGTACTACCGAAACAACTTTTCTTCTCATCCTGGTCCTCCTCTGCTTCCGGCTTGAAAAGCCGGCATGACGCTTTTCAGGCAGCTGGCCTGATCAGTGTAAAAAAGTCCCGCAAAACTTTGCCTCCTCGCAAAGTCTCACGAGACCCATCCTTGTCCGTTCTTGACGGAATATGAAAATACTAACACTCGCCTTCCGGAGCGTCAAGCCACAAATTACATGAAATGTGACATTTCATCGAAAATAGTTTTGTTTTCACCCAAGGATCCCAGACTTTTTGACTGACTCCACTGCCTCACGAATCTTATCGGGCGGAAGCACAAGCGCAAAACGCACATACCCCTCCCCCAGCGGTCCAAAACTGGAGCCTGGCGTGCAGATGACGCCGCTTTTCTCAATCAGATCCAGGCAGAATGCCATCGAATTCCTGCTTTGATACTGCTTCGGGATCGGCGCCCAGACAAACATGCTGCCATGGCTGTCAACCATATCCCAGCCGATGGAACGGAACCCGCCGCAGAGCGCATCCCTTCTCTCCTGGTACTTCCGGCACTGCTCCTTCACAGAGTCCAGCGGGCCGGTCAGCGCTGCGATCGCCGCTTCCTGAACCGGCAGAAACATACCAAAGTCAATCTGTGTATGCAGCTTCTTGTAGGCCTGCACGACATCGCTGCGTCCCACAAGAAAACTGATTCTTGCACCCGTCAGATTAAAGCTTTTCGACAGAGAGAAGAACTCGACACCGACATCCATCGCGCCCGGATAGCTGAGAAAGCTTCTCCCCTCTACCCCGTCGAAAATGATATCGCTGTACGCGTTGTCATGGACAATCAGAATATCGTACTTTTTCGCAAAGGCTATGATTTCCTCATAAATCTCCGGTGTTCCGACCGACCCCATCGGATTGGAGGGAAGCGACACGACCATATATTTTGCCCGGCGGGCAACATCCTCCGGAATATCACTCACACGCGGCAGAAACCCATTCTCAGCGGTCATCGGATAGTACCAGGGTTCTGCCCCCGCCATCTTCACGCTGGTAATGAAGACCGGATAGCAAGGCGTCGGAAGCAGGACCGTATCGCCCTCGTTCGCCAGCACCATTCCGATATGGCCCATTCCCTCCTGCGTCCCGTTGCAGCTCTGGATCTGATCCGGACGGAGCGTAACGCCGAAGCGCTTCTGATAGTAGGAGATGACAGCCTCGACAAGCCTGTCTGAATCGCGCAGCGCATATTTCCAGCTGCCCTGGTTCTTCGCTGCCTCAATCAGCGCCCTTTTGATGTGCTCCGGCGTCTCAAAATCCGGTGTTCCGACACTCATGTTGTAGATCGTCTTTCCCTGCTTTTCCAGCGCAATCTTCTTCTCATTGAGCGCCGCGAAGATCTCATCTCCGAACCGCTGCACCGTCCTGCTGAATTCCATATTCATCCTCCTCAAGCCTTGTGCGTACCTGTTTTCTGGTGTTCAGTGCACCTCGTGCGGGTTCTCTATCCCTCTCGCCCAGCAGCTGACACTCTCAAAGATTCCATTTACCATGGACTCCACTGCGTCATCGGTGTAGAACGCGGTGTGCGGGGAGAGGATGACGTTCGGAAATGAGCGAAGTATGCTCATCTCGTCGTTGCGGATAATGTCGCCCTCCCGGTTGTAATAGTACAGGCCGGCTTCATGCTCCAGGACGTCGAGGCCGGCTCCTCCGACCTTTCCGCTCTCCAGCGCATCGATCAGCGCTGCTGTGTCAATCAGGGTGCCGCGTGCTGCATTGACAATCAGGACACCGTCCTTGCATTTACCGAAGGCTTCCCTGTTCAGGATGTGATAGTTGGCCTCGCTGGCCGGCGCATGGAGCGTGATGATATCGGACTGAGCCAGCAGCTCGTCTGCCGAAACATAGGCCGCATACTTTTTAACCTCCTCGTTCTGATAAGGATCATAAGCCAGGATACGGCATCCAAAGCCTGATAATGAACGGATTACCGTACGCCCGATGCGACCAGTCCCGATCACGCCAACCGTACAGTTTGAGATATCTCTCCCCATCTTCCCCTTCAGATGATAATCCTGGATTTCAGCCCGTTTCATGATCGGCATCATCTTCCGCAGGAGCATCAGTATCATCATGATGGCATAATTCGCGACTCCTCCCGGCGCATAGCTCACATTTGAAACCTTCATGCCGAGCTTTCTGGCTTCATTCATGTCGATGTGATCATATCCAATGCTGCGGCAGGGCAGGTATTTCACTCCAAGATCATGGAACGCATCGATATACTTTGCACTCATATCGCAGGGCGTCGAACTGACTGCATCGCATCCCTGGGCAAGCTTAATATTGTCCGGATTCGGGTAATCCGACGTCCAGGCAAAATCAATCCCGTACTGTTTGCTGAACTTCTCCGCATATGAGAGTTCGTCAAACGGCCTCAGCGAATAAAACATGATCTTCATTGTCAAGTCACTCCTTTCTGTCGACCCCTCCATCCGGCAGCATCAGCCCCAACGCTGCACGGTTTTTCAGGCTCCGTCTGCCTCCTCAGGATTCCACGCCTGCCGCACCAGTCTGCCTGCCATACCGCATCGGCTCCGCGACTTTCCTGTTAAAATAAGCGATCAGCGGTCCCATGAAGAATGCCGTGATGATCGTCCCGACACCGACCGTCCCGCCGAGAGACCACAGGAGAATCTGCAGCGCAGATCCGCCCTTCGGAAAGCTGGACAGCCGGGTCAGATCCAGAACCACCCAGCCGGTCGCCACACAGATAAAGTCGGTTGTAATCCGGATATACCGAAACTGAAATCGGGTCCGCTCCGCAATCGTCAGCGCAATGGCATCATAGGTTGAAACCCCGAGATCTGCCGTGAAATAAATGGCGGAGGCCAGGCACATAACCACGATGCCCAGAACCAGGAACAGGAAGCGGACACCAAATGCCTCCGTATGGACAAAGTGACGAATCACCCATTCCGAAAATTCTGCCATATAACCGACACCAAACAGATTGATGACCGTCCCAAGCCCGATCTTGCGCCGGTTCACGAAGAATATGAGTACAAGGAGTACGATGTTAATCAACGCATAGAATGTTCCAAACCCCATGCGGGTCAGATGCCAGGTTCCATGCGCGAAGACCTGAAACGGATCAAGTCCAAGGTTCGAGAAGCTGAACATTCCTATACTCAATCCGCAGATGCAGACCCCCGCAATCGTCATCAAGATTCTTCTCTTCAATTCACTGCTCATCAAATGCTCTCCCGCAGGCTCCCGCACCTGCGATCACCTGTCACATTATTCACCTTTTCAAACATACCGTTTTGCATCATAGCAGTGTTTCTGCCATTCTTCAAGTCGCCTTTATCTCTCGTCCTCCGCACCCGGTGATGCGCGGTCGACAGAAGCCATGACATACAAGCAAGCATGCATCCTGCTTCTGGCCTGCCTTCAAAAAGAATGCCCCTCCGGATGACATGAGCCATCCGGAAGGGCATATTCTCAGCGTGACTCATGCAGTGTCCGCATGGAATTCAGAATGCAGAGAATCGCGACGCCAACATCCCCGAAGACAGCCGCCCACATGGAAGCCAGCCCAAAGACGGAGAGCGCCAGAATCAGCAGCTTGACTGCTATCGCAAACACAACGTTAGATTTCACAATCCGCATCGTCTTTCTGGCAATCCGGATCACCTTCGGAATCTTCCGGATATCGTCATCCATAAGAACAATATCCGCAGCCTCAATCGCCGCGTCACTGCCAAGAGCTCCCATGGCGAACCCGACATCCGCCCGCATCAGAACCGGTGCGTCGTTGATCCCGTCACCGACAAACCCGAGCTTTCCGCCGGCTTTTCCGGCTTCTGCAATCAGCTTTTCAACCTCCGAAACCTTGTCTGCGGGAAGAAGGCCGCTGTGAACATCGTCGATTCCAAGCGTCTCTGCGACCTGAACAGCCGCACCTTTCCTGTCTCCGGTCAGCATCACCGTCTTGGATACACCGGCTTCCTTGATCTCCCGGATGGCTTCCTTCGCGCCTTCCTTCACCGTGTCGCTGATCACGATATATCCCAGGTAATGACCGTCCAGTGCTGTATAGATGATGGTCCCCGGCTCTTCTGCCGGCTTTGCGTCGATATGATTCGATGTCATGAGCGACAGGTTTCCAATCAGAAGCTTCTTGCCATCCAGAAGCGCTTCGATTCCATGCCCTGCAGCCTCCTTTGCATCTGTCACTCTTGCGGTGTCAAGACTCGTATTCTCACCCAAAGCCTCCCGGATCGACCGGGCAATCGGGTGATTGGAATAGCTCTCTCCCAGTGCCGCAGTCTCAAGAAGCCTGCGCTGCGCCTCCTCAGGAGTGCCAAGCAGATTCTGAGTGTCGGATTCCCCAGCAGACGGAACAACCTTCTGCACCCGGAACTCTCCCTTTGTCAGCGTCCCCGTCTTGTCAAAGACAAGCGTTGACAGACCGGATGCAGCCTCCAGGTAATTGCTTCCCTTAACCAGCACACCGATCTTCGAAGAGGCGCCGATCCCGCCGAAAAAGCCGAGGGGCACCGAAATGACAAGTGCGCAGGGGCATGAGACAATCAGGAAATTGCAGGCCCTTCTGATTGAGTCCGCATATGTCAGACCTCCGATGTGAAAAAGCGGAGGAAGCACAGCCAGCAGGACTGCACCGATCGTGACAACCGGCGTATAGACGCGTGCAAACCTTGTGATAAAGTTTTCCAGGCGTGCCTTTCTGGAACTCGCATTCTCCACCAGATCCAGAATCCGCGCAACCGTGGAGTCCTCATACTCCTTTTCCACACGCACCCGGAGCGTCCCCTCTCCGTTCACGCAGCCAGAAATGACCGGATCCCCCGCCTTTACGCGGCGCGGCACCGACTCACCTGTCAGCGCAGCTGTATTCAGGTAGGATTCTCCTTCAATGACAGTTCCATCCAGCGGCACCTTCTCACCCGCCTTAATCAGCAGGATATCCCCGATATGAGCCTCCTCCGGATCCACGACCTCAACCCTGCCGTTCCGCTCGACATTCGCACTCTCCGGGGCGATGCTCATCATGTCGGCAATTGATTTTCTGGACTTCCCAACCGCAACATCCTGGAACAATTCCCCGATCTGATAGAACAGCATGACTGCAAGGGCCTCTGAATAAGCCTCATCCCCCATCAGACCAAGTCCGAAGGCTGCAAAGGTTGCGATCATCATCAGAAAATGCTCGTCAAACACCTGTCCCCGGATGATGTTCCGAAGTGCCTTCAGCAATACGTCATAGCCGATCAGCAGATAAGGCAGAAAGTAAAGCAGAAATCTGCCATATGTCCCGGCTCCTCTCAGAAGTCCTGCGCGGTCTGTCCCCAGCAAAGCAGCGAACCAGATCAGTGTCACAATAATCCGGATAAGTGTCCGATGCTCCTTCTTCGTCATGTCCGTCCCCTTTTCTCAGCCGATATGAATCACAGTGTCCGGCTCAACATGCTTTGCCTTTTTCACAACGGCCTGAAGGACCTCATCAAACCGGTCATCCGGAGCCGTTAATGTCAGCTTCTGCGTCAGGAAATTGACGCTGCACGCCTCAACGCCATCCACCTTCCGGATTGCATCCTCAAGCTTTGCCGCACAGTTTGCACAGTCCACTTCGCACCCGAACTTTTTCTTCATCGCTCGTATCCCCCTTGATCTGCCATGTCATACCATCTGAGGAGTCCTGCAGTCTCATCTTCAGCCTTCCTCAATATGCTCTCTGCCTTTGTCGATGATCGTCCTGACATGTTCATCTGTCAGAAAATAAATGACCTGCTTTCCTTCCCGTCTGCTGCTCACCAGCCTGGCCTGCCGCAGAATCCGCAGCTGGTGTGACACCGCCGACTGTGTCATTCCAAGCGCCTGCGCGAGGTCACATACGCAGATATCCGCCTCAAACAGGGCAAACAGGATTCTCATCCTAGTCGAGTCCCCGAACACCTTGAACAGTTCAGCCAGGTCGTAAAGCTCATCCTCCTCCGGCATCTTCGCCGTAATCTCTGAAACCTTTTCCTGGTGAACCTCCCGGACCTCACACAGATCCACATCGCACTCCGCCATCTTCATCTCCTCCCTTCCCTCTCTATTTTTCTGCAGACAGCACCACCGGCGTTCCTTTCTGAACGGCATGCTTGCTCTGCTTCTCTGCTCTCCTTTATTGCTCTCCTGTGTATCAGAATGTTTTCACAAACATATGAGCATCTGTTCATATGTTTACTATACGACTACATTCCCGCTGTGTCAATTCTTATTTCTTTCAGGCACTCTCTGACAAAAAAAATCCTGCGGGATGAACAATTCCCGCAGGATTCTATAACGCCGGTCAGCCTGAAGTCTCCAGGCCGAGATGCCTGTTTCTTTATTGCTCCGGATAGTTTACTTCTCGAACTCGATCGGTGTTGCACCGCTCTTCGCATCTTCAGAGATCAGCTTGATGGTCGCAACCTCAAAGCCAAGTGTCTTGTACTCAGCCTTATACCCGCTCTTCGTGGTGAATGTCAGCGTGTAGGAAGTCTTGTCCGTAATGCTGCTGTCCTTGTCGATGGAGACCTTCACAGTCTTGCCGTCTTCCAGTCCGTCCTTCAGATCCTCTACAACCTTCTTGGATGTATTGTCGACCAGCTTGATCTCTGTGACCTTCTCACCGGTCGCATTGTTGAAGGTATACTCTGCCTTGTCCGGAAGTTCCTTCTTCTCTTCCTCTGCCTCCGTTGCAGCCTCAGTCTCTGCCTCGGTCTCAGCTTCAGGGACAAACTCGATCGGCGTTGCGCCGCTCTTTGCATCTTCTGCGATCAGATTGATGCCTGCAACCTCGAATCCAAGAGTCTTGTATTCTGCCTTATATCCACTCTTCGTGGTGAAGGTCAGCGTATAAGAGGTCTTGTCCGTGATGCTGCTGTCTTTTTTGATGGAAACCTTCACTGACTTTCCATCATCCAGACCATCCTTCAGGTCCTCTACAACCTTCTTGGATGTATTGTCAACCAGCTTGATTTCTGTAACCTTCTCGCCTGTCTTATTGTTGAAGGTGTATTCTGCCTTATCCGGGAGTACCTTTTTCTCTTCCTCTGCCTCCGTCGCAGCCTCGGTCTCTGCAGCCTCGGTTGTCTTCGCCTCAGTTGCCTTCTCGGTAACCTTCTCCGTCGCCTTTGCCTCAGATGCCTTCTCGGTAACCTTCTCTGTCGCCTTTGCCTCAGTTGCCTTCTCGGTAACCTTCTCTGTCGCCTCTGCTTCGGTTGCCTTCTCAGCCTCGGTGGAAGCGCCCTCAACCGGAGCCTCAAACTTGAACGGGGTTGCACCGCTCTTTGCATCCTCCGCGATCAGGGTCATCGGAGCGACCTCGAATCCGAGGGTCTTGTACTCTGCCGTATATCCGCCCTCAGTCGTGAAGGAGAAGGTAAAGGACGTCTTGTCTGTGACAGTCGAATCCTTCTTGATCTTCAGAACAGTGGATGCTCCGTCAGCCAGTCCGCTCTTCTCGTCAAGCGCGACCTTTCCGGTATCGTTGCGTGTAAACTTGATCTCTGTAACCTTCTCACCGGTCTGGTTATAGATCGTGTACTGAGCCTCCTCCGGAAGCTTCTTCTCAGCCTCGGTCTCAGCAGCCTCCGTTGCCGCTGCCTCAGTTGTTTTCGCTTCTGCTGCCTTCGCCTCAGTCGTCTTTGCTTCGGTTGTCTTTGCCTCAGTTGTCTTTGCTTCGGTTGCCTTCGCCTCAGTCGTCTTTGCTTCGGTTGCCTTCGCCTCAGTTGTCTTTGCTTCGGTTGCCTTCGCCTCAGTCGTCTTTGCCTCGGTTGCCTTCGCCTCAGTTGTCTTTGCTTCGGTTGCCTTCGCCTCAGTTGTCTTTGCCTGAGTTTCCTTCGCAGCCTGCGTTGTTGCCTGTGCAGTCGTCTGTGTTGTCGACTCTGTCTTGGAACCGCTGCTGCACGCAGTCAGCGCTCCGGCTACCATGACAGCAAGAACAGCTGCTACAATACGATTCTTCATAATGCACAAACCTCCTGTTTTTCTTCTGGTACAGTTCCTATAGAACCTGCATCTATCCTGTATATTATTCCATACATTTCGCTGAAAATCAATTGCCGTTTATCAGCCTCCAAGGACCTCAATCCCGTGAAATGCAATTGCCATCAGGCCGGCCGCTACAAGGAGAATCGGAACCCCTCTGAAGGACTTCGGCACATCACTGTATTTCAGCTCATCATCGATCGCCGACAGCATCGCAATGACAATCAGATAGCCCACGGCTGCCATGAATCCGTAAAACGTACCATTCAGGACACTGTAGTCATTCTGGACGATAACCAGCACCGTGCCAAGCACCGCCGTGTTGACTGCCAGAGCAGGGAACGGCTTTCCCTCTTCCAGCGCGGCAGTTCTCTTTCGAAGAAGCAGTGCAAGCAGTCCTGATGCCGCAAGGATGACCACTACGAACACAACGGTCTTTGCCTGCACGGCATTCGCCGGAACCAGGATATAGCGGTATATGACTCCGCAGATGAGGCTGGAAAGGGTCATCACGATGACCATCGCCAGCGCGCCGATGCACGTCTGCTTTTTGTTCTTCCCGATCTCCGGAAATGGAGACAGCCCCAGGAAATAGCTCAGTGCGATGTTGCTGATGAGGGCGGCTTCAACCGCGAATACGACAAAATTCATCATTCACCCTCCCTGTCTGTCTCTGAAGCCTTCCTGCGGGCTTTGACATTCATCGCGGCTGCGAGAAACGCAACTGTGAAAAATGCTCCCGGTGCCATGGAGAATGCAGCAACCGGCTGGAATCCTTCCGGCATTACCTGCAGGCCGAACCAGGTTCCTGCTCCAAGAAGCTCTCTCACCGAACTGACCGCAGCAAGCGCCAATACAAAACCAATGCCCATGCCAACCGAGTCTCCCAGTGCCTCTGCCAGTGAACCGTTTTTCGAGACTTCAGATACACGGCTGAGAATCACCGAACTGACCGCCATCAGCGGCAGATAGATGCCAAGCTCTTCATACAGCTCCGGGAAGTTCTGCGCCATCACGTATTCGGCAATCGCCGTCAGGACGGCTGTCAGAAGGACAGAAACCACCATGAAGGCTTTCTCCGGAACCGCATGACTCAGAAGCGTCATCACCAGCTCCACTGCAATCAGAACAACCGCAGTTGCGATTCCCATCGCCAGAGCGGGCTTTACGGCGGCTGTCGTCCCAAGTGCCGGGCACAGGCCCAGCATCAGGACGAGGACCGGATTCTCCTCAAAAATTCCCTTCCATAAACGTTTGCTCATGACGATGCCTCCTTCTTTCTGATTCCGAAAGCAACAGGACGCGTCAGCCGGTCGATCAGCGGTGTCAGACAGTTTGCGAGGATAATCGCGTTGGAAACGCCTTCCTTATACATACCAAACATTCTGTAGAGCCAGGTCATGACACCGATGATCAGTGCAAACAGGATCCTTCCGCTCTTGGTATACGGAGAAGAGACATAGTCGGTCGCCATAAAGAAGGCTCCCATCATCAGTCCGCCCGCAAACAGTTCCTGAAACATGTACTGAAGCGGTGCATCATATCCTTTTGCGGCTGCGGTGATCAGGACTAGCACGCCAAAGCTTCCAATATAGAAGACCGGGATTCTCCAGTCGATCACGCCAAGCAGCATCAGGAAGATGCCCCCGATCAGCAGAAGCAGTGCGGAGGTTTCTCCGATGGTTCCGGGTGTGTTGCCGAGGAAGAGTGCTTTCAGGTCGAAGCTCTGACCCTTCTTCAGATACTTCAGCGGTGTCGCTGTCGACACAGCATCCAGCTTGCCGGAATCCCGAGTTTCCGTTTTCGGAGCCGCTGCCTCCGTCTCAGCCGTCGCACCGGAAGCCGCATCTGCTGTCTCGGCTGTTGCCGCTGAGTCTGCGTCGGTCTTTGCAGCTGCGGCTGCCTTGCCCTTCTCTTCCGTCTCGGCTGTTGCCGCTGAGTCTGCATCGGTCTTTGCAGCGGCTGCCTTACCCTTTGCTTCCGTCTCGGCTGTCGCCGCTGAGTCTGCATCGGTCTTTTCAGCGGCTGCCTTACCCTTTGCTTCCGTCTCGGCTGTCGCCGCTGAGTCCGCATCGGTCTTCGCAGCTGCGGCTGCCTTGCCTTTTTCCTCCGTCTCAGCTGTCGCTGCTGAGTCCGCATCAGTCTTCTCAGCTGCCTCTGTCTGTGCCTCTGTCCAGGCTGTCGCGGTCGAATCCGCATCTGTGCCAGTGGTTTCATTTGTCCCGGCATTCGCCTCTGCAGCTGCCTCCGCCATCACAGTCGGTTCTGTCACCTGACTCAGCACACCGGTTCCGGTCGTGAAAGCAGTCATCTGCGCAGAGAACGCCAGCACCAGAAAACAGCGGGCTGCCAGCGCCGGATTCATAAAGTTCCGGCCAAGGCCGCCGAACAGCTGCTTCACCACAACGATTGCAAACACAGAGCCGATCACCGGTATCCACCATGCGATCATCGGCGGCATATTCATGCCGATCAGAAGCCCTGTCACTGCGGCAGATCCGTCTGTCACAGTGATTTCTTTTCTCATCACAAGCTCATAGACAAGCTCCGCCGCAACCGCGGAGCAGGTCGAGAGCACCAGGATCAGCAGGGCGTGCATCCCAAAATTCAGTACTCCGTACACGCAGGACGGGAGAAGCGCAACAATCACCATAAGCATGATCAGCGACGTTTTTCCCTTTGCCCTGACGTGCGGCGAAGGTGACACAAGCAATTTTTCACCCATTTCCGAACTTCCTCACTTCCTGTTCTTCTTTCTCTCCGCCAGCACCTTGCCTCTCATGGCATTGATGTTGACAGCCAGCGGACGCTTTGCCGGACAGTTGTAGCTGCAGCAGCCGCATGCCACACACTCCATCCCGTACTCATCCTGGAACTGCTGCATGTCCCCATGCAGAACGATATCCAGAAGTCTGCACGGCACCAGCCGCTGTGGGCAGACTTCGATGCACTTTCCGCAGCGGATGCAGGGTCCGCTCTCCAGATTTTTCACCGGATCATGCAAAAAGCAGGTCAGTGCGCCGGAGGTCTTTGTCACCGGAACGTCCAGATCCGCCAGTGCAAATCCCATCATCGGGCCGCCGGATATCACCTTCTCAGGATTTCCCAGAAATCCGCCATCCGCCTCGATGATTCTTGTATATGGCGTCCCGACCGGAACCCGGAAGTTCTTCGGGTCCTTCGGCGCGTCCCCGGAGATCGTAAAGACACGCTCCATGAGCGGCTTGCCCTCGATGACAGCCTCATAGACGGCGATGACCGTCTGCACATTGTCGACCACGCAGCCTGCATCCGCCGGCAGCATGGAAGAGTTCACCTCACGCCCTGTAACTGCCTTGATCAGAGAGCGCTCTGCACCTTCCGGATATTTGGTCTTTGTAACAGCAACCCTCATCCGGCTCTTCCCGGATATAGCGTTCCGCATGACCTCCGCCGCATCCAGCTTGTTATCCTCGATACAGATCACGCCCTCGCAGGAGGGACCAAAAAGCTTCAGGATCACCTCAAGACCGGCTGCAATCTTCTCCGGCTCCTCCATCAGGCACCGGTAATCGGATGTCAGATACGGCTCACATTCTGATGCGTTGACCAGGATGTGGTCAATCACAGACGGGTCCTTTGGCGCCAGCTTGACAGCTGTCGGGAATCCTGCCCCGCCCATTCCGACAACACCGGCTTTTCTGATTCTCTCCAGAATCTCCTCCCGGCTCAGGTTCTCCAGCCTCGCTCCCTCAAATGAAACAGACTCGTACTTCTGATCATTTTCGATAATGACAGCTGTCGCAGGCGCCCCTGTTGCGGTCTTTCGGGTGCCGATTTCCTTCACGGTCCCGGATACTGACGCATAGACCGGCGCAGAGACAAAGCCCCCTGCCTCCCCGATCATCTGCCCTCTCAGAACCCGGTCACCGACTGCAACCACTGGCTTTGCCGGTGCGCCGATATGCTGGGACATCAGGTAGACCAGCTCCGGTCCGGGATCCAGTTTTTCGATGGGCTTTTTCGATGAGAGCTCCTTGCCCTCATAAGGGTGAACGCCCCCTCTGAACGTCAACACACCCATGAATACCTCCTCCAATCATGTCAATAGTCTTGACTTGCACAATTGGAATATTATACAAATAGTAATTAGCATTTTCAATTACTATACCAGAATCTTTTTCCGGCAGACACTCGGTATTCACATCGTCATATTAAACTGACCAGGTGACTGCGATCTGATAACAGGAGGAACCGATGCCTTTCAAATACCTGAAGAGAACCATCACACCAGCCGCAATCGGTGCCATGATGGCTTTTAGCATGCTTATATCTGCTACCCTTACTCCGGCTGCATATGCCGGCCAGAACGAGGAACCGCAGACCCGCCAGCTTTTCGCGATGACAACCGTCATGAACCTGAAGGCCTACGGCAAGGATGCCGGGGCGGCACTCGATGAAGCAGAGGAAAAAATCCGCTCGCTCGACAGCCTGCTCTCGACCGGCACAAAAGGCAGCGAGGTGTGGCAGATCAACCACGATGGCGGCGGAACACTCTCGGACGACACTGCCAAGCTGACAGACTTGTCCCTTCAGTTATATCAGGAAACGAACGGCGCTTTTGACTTCACCATCTACCCCATCATGAAGCTCTGGGGATTTACGGAATTCTTCGGCGAATCCGGAGATGAGACGGAAAGCAGCACAGAGAACGCCCCAGGGCACGAGGCTTCTGCGCAGACCGAATCCAAGACACAGACCGAGGCTGCGGCGGATGCCCTTTCCTCAAGTGAGCATCTGATCAGCCATGTCCCGACAAAAGCGGAGATTGAGGCGCTTCTTCCGATGGTCGACTCCTCCAAGGTCATCTATGATCCAGAGACGAAAAAGCTCACTCTCCCCTCCGGTGTCCAGATTGACTTCGGCGGAATCGCCAAGGGCTACACCTCCCAGGCGGTCATGGACATCTATCAGAAGCATCATCTGACAGGCGGGCTTGCCGATCTGGGTGGTAACATTCAGGTGACAGGAAACAAGCCCGATGGAAGCCCCTGGCGCGTCGGCATCGAAGATCCGGCGGACACCAGCGCGCTTCTCGGCATCCTCACACTTTCAGAAGACAGTACCGTCATCACCTCGGGCGGCTACGAACGCTACCTGGTCGATCAGGACGGCAAGCGGTATCCGCATATCATCGATCCTTCGACCGGGTACCCGGTCAAAAATGATCTTTCCTCTGTCTCCATCATCTGCAAGGATGGTGCTCTGGCGGACGGCCTGTCGACCTCCCTCTGCGTGATGGGAAAAGAGAAGGCCATTTCCTTCTGGAAGGCTCATAGCGACCAGTTTGAGATGGTACTCTTTGACACCGACCAGACCATCACCATCAGCGAAGGACTGAAGGATTCCTTTATATCTGATCGGTATGAGGTTGAAACCGTCTCAGCCGACTGAGCGGTGGACCTCACAATTTCGAAGGTTTTGGGAACAAGCGTGATGCAGAACGATAAAGGCGAGAAAACTGCATATAGCCGATCTGACCGGCAGATCCGGCGCAATGACCTGCTCCTGATTGGCGGTCTTGCGCTGTTGTCCGTCATTCTGCTGATCATTCCGAATGTCACAGCTGTGAAGCCAAAGTCACCGGCTCTTCTGATCCAGGTGGATGGCAAAGAGTACGGTACGTACCCTCTGACGACAGACCGGGATATCGAAATCAATGACTCGAACGTATGCAGAATTCAGAATGGGAAAGTAAAGATGATATCGGCTGACTGCCCGGACCAGATCTGTATCCAGGAAAGCGCCATCGATGAGAATGGAGGCACGATTGTCTGCCTGCCCAATAAGATTGTGCTTTCGATCGTCGATGCAAAGGAATCAGAAGGAGGGGAACTCGATGGAGTCGCACGGTGATACAATCGCTCGAAAAGTCGCCTCTTCCGGCCTTCTGCTGGCACTTGCGGTGCTTTTCGGCTATGTAGAGGCTATTATCCCGGTCCCCATGCCTGTCCCAGGCATGAAGCTCGGACTTGCGAACATCGTGATTGTGACCATCCTGTACCTGGCAGGATGGAAGGAAGCCATTGTGATCTCCGCCCTGCGCGTACTCATCATCGGCTTTCTGTTCGGAAACCTGTTCAGTATCTCGTATGGTCTTGCCGGGACTGCGCTCAGCATTCTCGGCATGGCGCTGGTCAGGAAAACACGAAGGTTCAGTGTCGTATCCGTCAGCGCGCTCGGCGGCGTTCTGCACAACTGCGGGCAGATTCTTGTCGCCACGCTGGTTGTAATCGGCTTCCCCTGGAAATGGTACCTTCCCGTCCTGATGCTCGCCGGGCTTGGTGCCGGTATCGTGACCGGCTTCCTGAACAGGCTGATCATCCCGCGCGTCAAAAGGTTGTGGCGATGAATCTGTCCTGACACCGCCTTCTCAGCCGGCAGCGTCGCAGACAAGGGCCCCTAGGATCATCCCGGCTGTCTCATGCCGAAGCAGCGGCAGCGCCGGTCTGTAGAGCAGCTCCCGGATGGAACTGTACTTGTCCGCAACCGTGATCAGGTATCCTTCTGCTGACGTCGGCATCCAGCCGTTGAGCGGCCACATATGGCACCGGATAATCTCCTCCGTCTTATGGTCGATCTCCGGCACAAGTTTCCTTGAAATTCTGACAGAGTCAATCGGATGAAGCCTGCAGCAGACGCGATTGTTCTCAAACTTCTCATAGCGGCCGATGATGCCAAGATCATGACACAATGCGCCAATTGTCACCGCTCTTCTATCCAGTTTCAGCCCCGTCTTCTCAAGCGCATAACACATGCGAAGTGCAGCGGCCGTCACATTCAGCGTGTGCTCACCCACCGTTGTGTTTGTATGATGTTTCTGCGCAAATGCCTTGCGAAACAGCTCTGAATCAATGACCTCTTTTCCATAAGCCGAAATATCTGCGGCAATTCTCCTGTTCGACTCTTTATCCATCTGCTTTTTGAAATAAGCTGTCATAAAGATCACGCTCCTAAAAAGGTTATTCAGCACCCTTCGCGGCCTAATCTATAAGGTTTCGTACCGTCTGTCAAGGAACCTTCCGAAATCTTCACAATCTCTTCAAAACGCTGCCTTCCTGTGCTTTCAGCCCCGCTTCAGGCCGGTCAGCTGAACCCGATGTTGATTGTCACCTGCGCCTTTAGTATAATGAGTCTGTGGCAAATTTATTGATAAATCGTGACTTATTCCTTACGTATTCCTTCATATAATTTACCTGCTTTACATTATATTTATATACTTTACATAGATTACATACAGAAAAGAGAGTACTGTGCTATGAGTATTGCCGATTTCTTTGCCCTCCTGGGCGGTGTCGGGCTGTTCCTTCTTGGAATGACGCTGATGTCGTCCGGCCTTCAGAGCGCTGCCGGAGACAAGGTCCGAACAATTCTGGAGCATGCAACGTCCAATAAAATCCGTGGCATCCTGCTGGGAACAGGCGTAACCGTTCTGATCCAAAGCTCTTCTGCTACAGATATGATGGTGATCGGCTTTGTAAACTCAGGTCTGATGAATCTGAAGGAAGCCATCGCCGTCATCATGGGCGCCAATATCGGTACAACCATTACGGCACAGATCACTGCGTTCGACCTGACAGCGTTCGCCCCGCTTCTGCTGTTCATCGGCTGCGTGATGTACCTCTTTATGTCCAGGAAAAAGGTGAAATCCGTCGGAATGATCATTCTTGGCTTCGGAATGCTGTTTGTCGGCGTCGGACTGATCAAAGACGCAATCAAACCGCTTTCGCAGAGCGTTCAGTTTGAGCAGTTTCTTGCTGGCTTGTCGAACCCTGTTCTGGCTGTTCTGTTTGGAATTGCCTTCACAGCTCTTCTGCAAAGCTCTTCTTCGTCCACTGTCATCTTTCAGACCTTCGCCGTACAAGGCATTCTGAATTATCGCACGACCGTATACCTGCTGATCGGAGCCGCAATCGGTTCTGTCACCCCAAACCTGCTGGCCGGACTGACCACGAATCGGAACGGAAAGCGGTCCGCTGTGCTGAATCTCGTATTCAACCTGCTGCGGGCAGCGCTTCTTCTGACCATCATCAGCATCTTCCCGCAGGTTCTGGATCTGATCTGCAGACTGTCCCCGAATAACATCGGCCGCCAGATCGCAAACACGCACACGATCTTTGCAATCTTTTCCGTTCTGGTCCTGGCTCCATTTTCAGGGTTGATCGTAAGGCTGGCAGAGTTGATGATTCCCCGGCTTCCGGAAGAGACAAGGATGCTGGAAGGCAAGAAACTACTGTACCTGAATTCCGCGAAATCAACCCTGCCTTCCGTCCAGATTCGGCAGGCAGTCCTGGAATGCAGGAGAATGGGGGAGATGACCCTCGACAATCTGAAGCTGTCGCTCCAGTGCTTCTTTGAAGACGGAAATACACAGAAGCTGATGAATCAGGTGGAAGACACCGAGTCCATCATCGATTATCTCTGTCAGGCGATCTCAGACCGGCTCATGGAGACCCGATCGCTCGACCTGACAGACGCAGATGCCTTCCGTGCCTCAAAGCTGATGGTGATCGCCATGAACTTTGAGCGCATCGGGGACCAGGCTGAAAACATCATCGAATTCCGCCAGAAACTGGATGAGCAGAATGACAAGCTGTCACCCGCCGGAAAGTCCGATCTTCAGAAACTCTCTGAGAAAGTCGTCCGCAGCGTCGAGCTGTGTATCGACATCTTCTCAGAAGAAGACTTCAGCAAGCTGCCGGAGGCCTCCGAGAACGAGAACCAGGTAGATCGGCTTCATGATCAGATCACAAACAACCATGTCCAGCGTCTGATGAACGGCAACTGCAATCCGATGGCCGGAATCGTCTTCACCGATATGACAACAGATCTGGAGCGCTGCGCTGACAACGCCTTCAATATCTCGACCGCGCTGTTCAAAAAAACATCATAAAACAGGAAAACCACACGCCTTCCGAAGCGTTCTGTATGCCTCCTCCAGGCGGTCAAGATCCATACTTGAATAATTGATGATGAACTGGTGTCCGTATCTGCTTTCGTGGCGCATGTCATAGTCTGCCACACTGCTGATCCGGATGCCTTTTTTTAACAGTTCCCTCCGAATCTCTTCCTCCGTCCTGTCGGTTCGAAGCTCCAGAATCAGATGAAGGCCGGAATCATTTTCAATGGTTCGGCACTCCTCAGGGCTGAAGAGCGTCTTCGTGATCGAAAGAACCTTCTCCCGTCTTCTGCGATAGGACAGACGCATCCGATTGATATGCTTTTCAAAATACCCCTGACTGATGAAGTCCGCCAGGGCATACTGGTCGAAGGTCGAGACCGTACAGGAATAAAAACCCAGCTTCTGATAGAACACGCTGACCAGCCGGGGCGGCAGCACCATGTAGCTGATTCGGATGGTTGAGGTCAGAGACTTTGAAAAGGTATTCATGTATATCACCTTTCCGGCTTCGTCAATGCTCTGGAGTGACGGCATCGGATGACCTTTGATTCTGAACTCGCTGTCATAGTCATCCTCGATGATATATCGTTCTCCCGACTCGCCTGCCCAGGCGAGCATCTCATAGCGTCTGCTGACCGGCATCGTGACCCCTGTCGGGAAATGGTGCGTCGGGCTGATGTGTGCAATATCGGCGCCGCTCTCCCTCAGCTGGCCGACAATCATGCCCTGGCGGTCGACATCCGCAAACCGGCACGCTGCGCCGCTGCTCCTGTAAATTGCCAGAAGCTTTCGGTATCCCGGATTTTCAATGCAGTACACCTTGTCCTGCCCCAGCAGACGAATCAGAAGTGTGTACAGATACTCTGTCCCCGCTCCGATGATGATCTGTGCCGGATCGACCGACATGCCCCGGAAGGATGCCAGGTGATCCGCGATGGCAAGGCGGAGCGCTTCCACACCGCCGCTCGGGGATACCTCCATCAGCTCCTGCTCGCGCATCGAGATCGTCTCCCGCATGCATTTCGCCCAGATGGAAAACGGAAAATCCGCCGCTGCCGTCCGGTTGGAGGAAAAGTCAAACCAAATCTTGCCAGCTTTCGTGCCGGCGTCCTTGCATTCCGCCGGTTCAGCCTCTTCTGAAGCAATTCTCCGTTCAAACATACTGGCATTTTTTTCATGTGCACAGCTTGCAAATGCAGTCTTCGTTCGGTCAGCATCCGTTTCTGCAGACTGGCCAGTCTTCATACCGCTCCGAAACCTGTGCATGCCCGCCAGATCTGAGACGTAATATCCCTTCTTCGGAAGCGTATACAGATAACCCTCCCCGATCAGCTGGCTGTAGGCAGTCTCCACTGTGATTGTGCTGATCCCCAGGTTTCGTGCCAGCGTCCGCTTCGATGGCACCTTCTCCCCGGAGGAAAGCTTCCCATTCTCAATATCCTGTTTCATACAGTCATAGAGCTGCTTGTAGAGCGGTCCAGCCCCCGAATCCAGATGATATGTCAGCATACCTTTCCTCCCCTGTTCACCTGATGTCTCTTCCCCGCGGCATGCCCATTCATCTGGCATGTCTATTTATCCTGAATAAATCATATTTCAGATGCCAAATAACTTCAACTAGTCTCCTCAGCACAAAGCAGGAATCGAAG
>Ga0256405_10001772_pt1 | contig 55591 bp, 47 predicted proteins | sample RumenRJG_02DNA_FD_189096 | JGI IMG/M metagenome (GOLD analysis project Ga0256405, IMG submission 189096) | Bovine rumen microbial communities from Lethbridge, Alberta, Canada - RJG_02 | ecosystem: Host-associated > Mammals > Digestive system > Stomach > Rumen | place: Canada: Alberta... | reverse complement strand
TTTCCTCTATGAAATCCATTTTTTGTTTTTTCCATTTGTCCACATTTTGGGCACTTCATTTTACTTTCCATTCTTTTTTTTTATCATTTCTATCCCTCTTTTGCAATGCCAGAATTTTTTCATCACTCTTGGATGCATTGTATACTATGAACAAAAAAAAAAAAGACTTGGCGAAATTGCACGAAAATACTGCTAAAAGTGAATAGTTTGCAATGTCATAGAAAGACTAATCGGAGTCATACATATTCGTGTGAAATCGTTTACCTACGTAGTAAGTGGTGGAGACGAAGAGAATCGAACTCTCGACCTTACGGATGCGAACCGTACGCTCTACCGACTGAGCTACGCCCCCCAAAATTTCGTCTCTTTTCTTAAGACGAAATTTATATTTCTCCTGAAGAGATGGACATATTCTACGTCATATTCATTCGTTTTTCAACTTTTCAATAGCTACCTTGAAATCATTTAGGTTATTTATAGGTTTTTCTGGCATATTTTTTCCTTGTTTGATTCTTTGAGAAATATTTCTTAATTTATCAACGATATTGTTAGGATTTCTTCCCTCAAAATCTAAAAGATCAAATTGATTTTTTTGGCTTTTGTCTTGTGTTCCACGAACTATTCTCAAAGTCATTTCAACTAATTTAATTAAATCTATATTATTTTTTTCTCCTTCTGTCGCATTTTCTCCTGAATTTTTTTTAGTTAATTCAGGAATAGTTGCAGAATCTACATCCACAATATTAAATCCATTATCTTCGTCAATCATTATATTTTCTTCTTTAATATCCGAGTATATTAATCCTAAATCTCTAAATCTTTTCAAAACATCACAAATAGAAATAATCAAATTGTATAATTCCGAAATTTTATATTTATTTTGTTTTTCTTTTCGTTCTTTTATATATTTATCTAGGGTTTTACCCTTTACATATTTCATTTTTATTGCTAGATTATATGATATGTCATATTCTCCTTTATATTCTGATTTTGAACCAAAATCTATAACATCTAGTATCTCACAAACATTATCAATTTTTTTATCTTTTAATAATAAAGAAGTTTTTTTCAGTTCAAAACACTCATTTTGGTTATAGAAATTTTCAGTATTCTTAATAGTTGAATAAGTAAATTTCCAAGCAAAATCATCGTTACCCTTCAGTTTAATCACCGTTCCATATGCACCAGAACCCAAAACCTCATATGCATCATCTTCTATATTAAATTTTTTGAGCATAGGGGTTATTTTTGATTTTTTTATTTCTTCAAGTCTTTCTTTAAATTTCTTTTCAAATTCTTCTACATGCTTTGTTTTACGTTTCTTCTCATACTTTTTTTTATGTTTTTTTTCAGGCCTTTCTTCAGAATTTGATGAATCTATATTTTCTTTATTTTCATACTCCATACCAAATAAAAATCTATTGAACATCAATGGAGAAATTAGAATAGAAAGAAGCTTTCTTTTATTAAAATTGTACATAATGTACCTCCGAATATAATATTAGATTTTTACTAATCTTATGGTATTCAATCATATATTGTTTTACTTATCAATAGTTTTTTGTTCAAATAAATGCAAAATTTGATTTATTCTATTGTACATATGCAAATGTTCTTATGATTCCAAGTTTCTCATATTATTGGCAGGAGGAAATTATGGAGATTATCGAATCTATTGTTAAGTTTTCTGGAAATATAGAAAAAATAGCAGAATCAGTTAAATCAAAAGTTGAAATTCTAAATAACAATCTGGCTATTTTTAAAACTGATTTAGATAACTTTAAATTACTAACAAATTGTTCTCAAATTCAAAAAATAGAAAGTTCATGTTTTATTTCAGTCTGCTCTGAGCAAAATTCAAATCTTAGCTCTATTTGCAAGTCGAATGATAAATCTTTTGAAAATTTGACTGGCAAAGGAGTAATAGTTTCTATCTTAGATTCAGGAATAGATATTTATCATCCTGATTTCATAGATGATGATGGAAATAGCAGAATTTTATACATATGGGATCAAAATAAAAATGGAAATCCTCCTGAAGGATTCGATTTTGGAACAGAATATACAAATTCTGAAATAAATATGGCTATTAAAGGAGATATTGATATTCCGAATCTTGATGTAAATGGACATGGAACTGCTGTTGCGGGAATAGCATCTGGTAATGGAAGAGGATCAAATAGGAAAATAATTGGAGTTGCTCCTGAAAGTAATATCATAGTTGTTAAACTATTAACAGAAAACAATTCTTTATCTACAAGATCTACTAATCTTTTAAGAGCTGTCAAATATATATCAGAAAAATCCAAATTATTACAAATGCCAGTCGTTATTAATATTAGTTATGGAACAAACAGGGGAACTCATGATGGAGAAAGTCTTTTTGAACAATATCTTGATTATATAAGTGAACAAGAAAATGTTTCTATTGTTGTTGCTACTGGAAATGAAGGAATCTCTAATCATCATTTTAAATATAAAATTAAAACAGGAGAAACAGTAAACATAGAATTTTCTATTGGAGAAAATTTCTCTGAATTTTCATTTGTTTTTGTTAGTTCATTTTATGATTATCTTACATTTAGACTATCTAATTCTACAGGAGAACAAAGTTCTGTTATAGATTTGAGACAATCTGGAAAACAATCTATATTTTTCAGTAAAGTCAGAATAGATTTATATTTAGATCAACCTACTCCTATTTATGAAGGACAACAAATATTGATAGTTTTATCATCTATAGAGGGATACATTCCTAAAGATGTTTGGACTCTAGAAGTTAATGGAAAAATAGTATTAGATGGGCGTATAGACTCATGGCTTCCTATTACAAGTATTGTTGGATTAGAAACTCAATTTTTGAATCCTTCTTCAGAGACCACATTAACATTGCCCTCCACATCTCATAAAGTGATATCAGTGGGAGGATATGATACCAATACAAATGAGGTTACGGGATTTTCTGGAAAAGGATATACAAGAGATAACTTTGTTGCTCCTGATTTAGTAGCTCCTGCAACATTTATTCCCGCCCCAAGTACGGGAAAATCATATTCTAATTTTACAGGGACAAGTTTTGCTGCTCCTTTTGTTTCAGGAGCTTGTGCATTAATGATGCAATGGGGAATTGTTAATAAAAACGATGAATCTATGTATGGTCAACGATTAAAAGCGTTTTTGAAATTAGGAGCAAAAAGAAAATCAGGAGTTTCTTTTCCAAATTCATCTTGGGGGTACGGATCATTATGTTTAAAAGATTCTCTTGATTATGCAAAAAAATACGCATCCATTAAAAATCCTCAAGAGTTGTTTTCCAGAGACTATTTTCAATTTCAAATTCCCGAAAACATTTTAGATAATTATGAAAATCAAAACGATTTTAATCCTGTAACTAATCCAAATTATCTTGATTTTGTAATTAATTACGATAAAAATACATCATCTATTATTGAACAAGATCCTAGTATAAAAATTTCTAAGATTCTAAGAGAAAAATTTGCAATAATTCATATTCCTATTGAGTCTTATATGAAAAACTTATCAGAATATGTTTTATTTGAAAAATCAATGATTTGTGGATTATCTCAAGATTTTCTGGAATCTTCAGGAATATCTGCAGTTCAAAATCAACAATTTTTGCAATTAAAAGGATCAGGAGTTATCGTAGGAATTATAGATACAGGGATAGATTTTAATAATGAATGCTTTAAATATGAAGATGGAAAATCAAAAATTTTATATCTCTGGGATCAAGGATCATTAAACGGAGATCCTCCTGAAGGATTTATTTATGGAACTGAATATAACAATGATCAAATAAACAATATGATGTCTGAAAATTATAATATTTCTGATGTAGATGAAATAGGTCATGGAACATTTATATCATCTATTATAGCTGGAAGACCTTCTCATAATAACAATTTCTCAGGAGCAGCTCCCGATTCAGACATCGTATTTGTTAAATTAAAAAAAGCAAAAAAAATAATGAAAGAAGACTCCTCAATATATACAGATGTACCTTGTTATGAATCAACTGATATAATGACAGGAATAGAATATATTCTTAGTATATCTTCTAAATTAGGAAAACCAGTAGTAATAAATATTCCTCTTCAAACTAATGAAGGATCTCATGATGGACTGTCATTTTTTGAACAATATATTTCAAGTATTACTGATATAACTGGAACAGCAATAGTTATTCCCGTGGGAAATCAAGCTAATAAATCAGGACATACTCAATTTAGAATAAAACAAGGAGAATCTTATAAAGTAGAATTCAATATAGCAACAAGAGAACCAGGATTTGAAATTAACATATGGACTAGTGTTCCTGATAGAGTATCAGTTTCTATATCTACTCCTTTGGGAAACGTTATAGAGAGAAGACAATTTACCATAAACGAATATCTAGAATATGATTTTGTTCTCGAAAAATCTAAAATAAAAATACAATATATATTTCCAGATATAAAGAATGGAAATCAGAATATAGTAATAAAATTCATGAATCCTACTCCTGGATTATGGAATTTAACTGTTTTTGGAGATTTAATTTTTTATGGAATAATAGATTTATGGATGCCTATATCGCAATTTTTAACTCAAGGAACTGCTCTTTTAAATCCAACCTTAGATGGAACTATTACTACTCCTTCTATAGCGGAAAACATAATAGCAGTGGGATCATATGATAGTGTTGATGATAGCATATATTTACCTTCTGGAAGAGGATTAAATTATACTGGAAGAACAAAACCAAATTTTGTCGCTCCTGGAGTAGAAATATCAGGAATTTATCCTAAAAATCTAGAAGGAACTATGACTGGTACGGGAGTTTCATCTGCTATTGTTGCAGGAGCGTCTGCTTTGCTGTTAGAATGGGGTATAGTAAATAAGAATGATCCTAAAATGAATACCACTAGAATTAGATCATATTTAATTCTAGGATGTTCTCAATCTTATAATATAGATTATCCTAACAATTTATGGGGATATGGAAAGATAAACCTTATTGAAAGTTTTCGAAAAATTAGATAACATTGACTACATTATATATAGGAGTTTGAAAATTGAAATTAGAGAAAATTCTTAATGATATAGAAATTTTGAACGAGTTTAATGGATTTGATATAGACATAGACAATATATCTTATAATTCTAAAGATAAACAATCGAATTCTCTTTTTGTATGTTTACCTGGAAAATCAGCAGATGGTCATGATTTTGCTAAAGAAGCAATTGCAAAAGGAGCGCTGGCTGTAGTTTGTGAACGAAATTTAGGATTAAATAATCAGATAATAGTGAAGGATTCTAGGCAATCATTAGCTAAAATATCTGCAAACTTTTTTGATAATCCTTCAAAAAAACTAAAATTAATAGGAGTCACAGGTACAAAAGGAAAAACTACCGTCTCTTCATTTATTTCTACAATTTTAAATAACGCGGGACAAAAAACTGCTCAAATAGGAACTCTTGGAGCTATTTTCGGAGATGAGATAATAGAAACAGATAATACTACTCCTGAATCATTTGAAATTCAAAAACTTCTTAAAAAAGCTGTAGATTTAAATTATAAGAATGTAGTGATAGAAGCATCATCTATCGGTTTAAAAAATCACAGATTAGATACTCTAGTTTTTAATTATGGAGTATTTACTAATATTTCAGAGGATCATATTAGCGCTTACGAACACGACAGTTTTGATGATTATATAAAATCTAAATCCCTATTGTTTAAAATATGCAAAAAAGGATTCATAAACACTGACGATTTATCATATAAACAAATTATATTAGATCATTCTTGCAGAATACATTCGTACGGATTTTCTTCTGATTGTCAGTTTGCATGTTCTAATTACTTTCCAAAAGAGCAAATAGGAAGTTCATTCATGGTCAATGGGAAAGAATTTGAATTATCTGTTCCTGGTAAATATAATGTCTATAATGCTTTGGCATCTATCGCGGTTTGTGCTGAAATGGATGTTAATTACGAAACAATTAGATCATCTCTTAAAGATTGCAAAGTAAAAGGAAGATCCGAAATAGTATTCAAAAATTCATCAGTTGCAATTATCATTGATTATGCTCATAATTCTCTGGGATTAGAAAATCTCCTTAGATCGTTGAGAGAATATCATCCAAGAAGAATAGTAACCGTCTTTGGAGCAGGAGGAAATAGGGCAAAATCCAGACGACATTCCATGGGAAAAGTATCTGGAGAATTATCTGATCTCACTATTATAACTTCAGATAATTCGCGATTCGAAAATACTTCTGATATAATAGAGGACATAAAAAAGGGAGTTCAGGAAACCGCTGGACAGTTTGTTGTTATTCCTGATAGACGTAAAGCTATAGAATATTGTGTTCGTAATGCTAGAACAGGAGATTTTATCGTTCTCGCAGGCAAAGGACATGAAACTTATCAAGAACTTAATGGAGTTAAATATAACTTTGATGAAAGAGTTATCGTAAATGATGTTCTATCTGAATGTAGAATGATATGAGTTTGGAGGACCTTTGAAACTTAATTTATCTGAATTATCAAGAGAGTTGAATTGCGAATTTGATATTTCTCTTGATAAGCAAATACAGAATGTAAAAATTGATAGTAGAAAAATTTCCGAAGGAGATGTCTTTTTTGCTATAAAAGGAGAATCTTTCGATGGACATGATTTTGTTCAGGAAGCATTCAATAATGGTGCGATAGCTGCAGTTATTGAAAAAGATATCCAGATAGATGATAAGATTTGTTTCAAAGTAGAAAATACTATAGATTCTCTTCAGAAAGTTGCGAAATATTATAGATCGAAATTCAATATAAAGGTTATAGGAATTACAGGAAGTGTAGGAAAAAGCACTGTAAAAGAAATGGTGTCTTCTATTTTTGCAACTGAATTTAAAGTTACAAAGTCATTAGGAAACTTGAATGGGCAGATAGGATTGCCTCTTTCTATATTCAATATTTCTGATGAAACTCAAATTGCAGTTCTTGAAATGGGAGTTAGCAAAATAGGAGAAATGGATATTCTTGCAGATATTGCTAAGCCTGATTTTGCTATCGTGAATAATATTGGAACTTCTCATATAGGAAATTTTGGGATATTAGAAAATATAATTAAAGAGAAACTGAAGATATCATCATGTTCTGATTGCAAACTTTATGTTAATGGAGATAGTCTTTATGATTATTTGAAAGAAAAGGATGACATTATATATTTTGGACTAAATAGTAGGTTTCCGTATAGAGTTGAGAATGTTAGTTCATTGAAAAAGGAAACTGAATTTATTTTATCAACTGATTCATATAAAGAAACTATTCATATTCCATGCTTAGGAGTCCATAACGTGTATAATGCTCTTGCTGCTATTTCATTAGCGGCAGATTTTGGTATTAACATAAATGATATAAAATCTGGATTATTAAATTATCAATCTCTTCCAATGCGTCAAAACATTATAAAATTGAAAAATTTTTGTGTTATAGATGATTCTTATAATGCAAGCTTTGATTCTGTAAAAGCATCTATTGGTCTTTTGAAATCATTAGGATCCGATGGTAGAAATATAGCGGTTCTTGCAGATATTTTAGAATTGGGAAACTACTCAAGGGAAATTCATTATAATCTAGGAAAATTTATATCATCCAGTCTAATTGATATTCTTATAACTGTTGGATCAGATTCCTTATACATAAATGAGGGAGCAGAATCTACAAACTCGGATTTGAAATCGGTTCATTTTGAAACAAATGATGAAGCATTTAATTATATATGCGATGTTGTTAAAGATAATGATAAAATTTTAATTAAAGGATCACATGCTATGTGTGTCAGTGAAATAGTAGACAAATTAGTAGATAAATATGGATTAAATGATGAAAAAGATTAATATTTATACGGATGGAGCATGTAGTGGTAATCCAGGGCCTGGAGGATGGGCTGCTATTTTAAAATGCAATGGAAAAGAAAAAAAAATTTCAGGATTCGAAAAATCTACTACTAATAATAGAATGGAACTCTTGGCATTAATTAATGCTTTGAGTCTTTTAAAAGAAAAATGTAATATATCAGTTTTTAGTGATTCTAAATATTTAGTAGATTCTGTTTCAAAAGGATGGGTATATAATTGGCAGAAAAATCAATGGATGCGCAAAAACCAAAAGATTCCCAACTATGATCTTTGGGAATCTCTATTAAATCTAATGGAAGGACATATTATATCTTTTAATTGGGTTCGAGGACATGCAGGACATCCTGAAAACGAAGAATGTGATCACATGGCTACTCTTGAAATCAAAATGAATTGAATATGAGAACAAAAATTTTACTTTATCTGTTATTTATAGTAATATTTGTATCTCCTTTATTTGATATTGCTAACATAATAGCGCAGGCTGCTAGTCCTCCAATTACGGCTTCATTTTTAGTTAGTGTTATGCCTTCCTTATCTTTTCCTTTATCTTCTTCTTTTTTTTGTTCTACTTTTTCTTTTGCAGGTTCAGTTTTTTTTTCTTCCTTTTTTTTCTCAGGATTGCATTTTGACAATTTGTAAAGACAACATGGGCATAACTTTAATTCCCCTGTTTTTAGTTTATCTGCCACCTGTAGATTAAATGTGTTATCTGGATATTTGTCAACTATCATTTTTGAGAACTTTTTCCAACATGAAATGTGCATAGAAGTCCCGCAGATATAACAGCAATCAAATTTCTCTTCACTTAAATTTTCCAAAGGCTTTCTGTCTTCACCTAATACATGGTTTATATATGGATTATCTTTTGTTTCACAAATATAGCATGAAGGATTATTAACATTCTGAACTAACTGATTATTTTCAATAAGAAAAGGATTAGGTTTATATACGACAAGAGCGGTGTTAGGATCTGCCTGATCATCCTTAGGGGTTTTTAATTCTTCCATTCCACTAATCACATGACAATTACATATAGAGAAAATTAAAGAATATGCTAAAATGCGAGAAATATGTTTGTCAAACTTCATTGTGAATCATCCTTTCAATATTATTTAAGATTATCAATCTAAGTAACCACATAAGTATATAATATCATATTTAAAAAAATTGTCAAGAGATATTGAAGTGTTAAAAATTGCAAATAAAAAACCTCCCAGATTTTTTCTGGAAGATCATACTTATAAATCATATAAATACATAAAATTTAACAACAAAATATTACTTGTTATTGATAATAATGGGAGCGGGGGCTTGAGCTAGAGAAGAAGCTATAGGTATCTGCACAAACTGTTTCTCAGAGTTTTTATCATTGCTTCCATGGATTATGTCACTACCAGCTTTTCCTACAGAACTTAGAAGAGATTTTAAAATCCAAACTGTACCACCAATAATAACTATACCTCCACCAAGTATTAAACCGATAGTTTGCCAACGAGATAATCCTAGATATCTTGCAATGTCATCGATAAAGGTATCATTATTTCTACGAGCTTTATCATCCTCATTTTTGTCGGTTTTATTTGTTTTACTGTCTAGATCTAAAGCCTTTAAATGGTCGATGCATTCTTGTTTGTCATTCCACCATTTCCCCTCATTCTTAGGAAGAACATAATCATCTCCCAACTTGTCGAAGTATTTTGGTAAAAGCTCAATAATAGTCTTGTCATAAGGTACTGCACTGTATTTTCCCATCTTATCTTTAACAAATATGATCCTATCAAAATTTGTCATTTTACCATATTTGTAATTTAAAGCTATAAATTCATTGCCGTCCAGACGTATTTTGTTGGTTATCCACTTATAGGAATATGGCATCGTAGCACTCATCAAGTACATACTTTCATTTGTTTTTTCTTTTTCGGATTTTACCTCAAACCACACTGTCCCCCTGTCAAATTGAGATACGCCGTGTAGAGCACTTCCTTCATAGTTTGCTTGAATTGTATTTAAAGAACAACAAAGTGCTCCCAATAATGATGATGCCAAGATTCGTTTAAATTTACGATTAAATTTATTTATAGACATATAAAATCACTCCTTATTAATAATAAAATAAATAAAATAAATAAAATAAATAAAATAATTCTCCGGAAAATATTAAATCTTCTCTTATCTATTTGATTTATATATTATCATAAAATAATTTTTTTGTCAACACTTTAAAGTTAAAAAATGTAAGTAAAAATTTTTTTCAGAAATTTGTTTGGATAAAATAAACCAATTTAATTTGACATGCATTGATATATATGTGAAAATATCACTATATTTTGAAGAGAGATGATACTTTATGTCTAAAATATGCATTGATGATGATCTTAAAAATGTTGTTGGAGGATTGCATACTCCTGTAAATGATGATCAAATAAATGAGAATGAATCTCTAAAGGAAAATGATAAAATAGTATCTGATGAAAAAAATCATGAAATTATCACAAAAATAAGTAAAAAACCTTTCTCTGGCAACACTGAAGAAATTGGTTAAGCATGACTAACTTGGAAGGTATATGATCTATATGATATTTTCGGCATTGCAAAAACAGAATAGATAAGATAGAGTGAAAAAATGATAAAAGAAAAGAAATGCCCAAAATGTGGGAAAAAAGAAAAAATGGATTTCACAGAGGTAAACAAATATCTGTTGTTAATTGGGTTAAAAAGTTTGCTTATAAATTTAAGAATATTCCTAAAAAGTGCGAGAAAGTATATATTCTAGAGCTTGATGAAATGTGTGTAAGCATATATAGCTTTGGACTGCTGTAAACAGGAAGACTAAGAGATTGGTTGGATTCCACGTAAGAGATCGAAGTTCTAAGAGTTTTAAGAATCTTTGTGAAAACATTTCTCACATTGATGCCAATTTTACGCTACTGATCAATATTTAGTTTATAATGTCATTTCTTGTCATAATCATATTGTTATTATGTCAAATACTTATAATGTTGAACGAATGAATCGTCTTTTTCGTCATTATCTAGCTCGTTTTGCTCGCAAAACTTATTGTTGGTCTAAAAGTTTTAATATGATTATCAATTCTGTTTTTTTGTTTTTTTATCGTGACTTTTTTTATCTATTCGCTTTTAGCAATGTCTAAAAAGTGTCTATCTATATTTTGCAGTCCTAATATCGGAGAGAATTGTTTTCCTTTGTATATCTTTTGTAATTATAAATTTCAACGTAAACTATTTTGTAACACAACCAAAAGTCTCTAAAATTTGACTTTTTATTAGAATTCGTGATAAAATGAAATCCTTACAGATAAATCACTCTTAGTGCCGTCTGATTTGTGCCTATATGGTTAGTTGGATTTTGGCTAAGAGGAAGAATAAAACTAAAGGAGATGTTATTATGCCTAAATCTGTAGTTGCTATGAAACAATTGTTAGAATCTGGAGTTCATTTTGGACACCAAACTAGACGTTGGAATCCTAAAATGGCTCCATATATTTATACGAAGAGAAATGGAATTCATATCATTGATCTCCAAAAAACTTCTTCTATGATAGATGAAGCATATGATTATGTAAGAGAGTTAAGTCAGAATAGTGGAACTCTTTTGTTTGTTGGAACCAAAAAACAGGCTAAAGAATCAATTAGAGAAGAAGCTATAAAGTGTGGATCTCCATATGTCGATTGTCGTTGGCTTGGAGGAACATTAACTAATATGAATACTATTCGTAAACGAATCTCGCGCTTGGAACAAATAGAAAAAATGGAAGAAGATGGAACTCTTTCTTTCATGACAAAAAAAGAAGCTAGCAAAATTCTTCTTGAAAAAGAAAAATTATTAACAAAATTCGGAGGAATCCGCAATATGAAAACTCTTCCTTCCGCTATGTTTATTGTGGATCCTAAAGCAGAAGAAATAGCTGTAAAAGAGGCTCGAGCCTTGAATATTCCTATTATAGCTATGTGTGATACAAACTGTGATCCATCTGTAATAGATTATGTCATTCCTGCAAATGATGATGCGGTGCGTGCGGTTAGATTACTTTGTTGTACTATGGCTAATGCTATAATTGAAGGACATGAAGGAAAGATTCCTGATGCTGGAGATATTTCTGATGTTGAATCGGAATTTATGGGTGATCAAGTTTCCGAAAAATTTGATTCTAAAAATTATGAGGAATAGAGGTATTTTATGAGTTTTAGTGCAGATGATGTTAAAAAGTTAAGAGAAAAAACCGGATGCGGAATGATGGATTGTAAAAAAGCATTAACTCATTCCAATGGAGACGAGCAGGGAGCTATAGATTTCTTAAGAGAAAAAGGATTAGCTGCTGCTACTAAAAAATCATCTAGATTAGCATCTGAAGGAATAGCGTATGCCCTTTCTACGAGAGCTGGAGGAGCTATTATTGAAGTTAATTCTGAAACAGATTTCGTAGCAAAAAATGATGAATTCAAAAATTTCGTTAAACTATGCGCGGAAACTGTAATTGATGAGCATCCCAAAGATTTAGAATCTCTGCTAAATATTTCTCCTGATGGATCTTCAAAATCTATTAATGATTTAGTAACTGAGAAAATATTAAAAATAGGAGAAAATATTAAAATCCGTAGATTTGAATATATCGAAGGATTAACTGCGTCATATGTTCACGCTGATGGAAAAATAGCGGTGTTAGTAGGATTTGATTGTGAAGCTGACGTATTTGACAATGACACATTTAAAATGATGTCTAGAGACATTGCTATGCAGATCGCAGCTATAAATCCTTCTTATCTGAAAAAAGATGACGTGCCTGCAGAAGTTTTAGAGCATGAAAAGAAAATTTTGACAGAACAGGCCATTGCTCAAGGAAAACCTGAATCCATTGCTGAACGTATGGTTGCTGGAAGAATTGGGAAATACTACAAGGAAAATTGTTTGTTAGAACAAGAATTTGTTAAAGATTCATCTATAACTGTATCAGATTATATTAAAAAAATGATGCACTCAGTCGGATGTGATCTCTCTGTTTCAAAATTTATAAGATTTGAAAGAGGAGAAGGATTAGAGAAAAAGTCAGAGAATTTTGCTGATGAAGTTTCTAAAATTTTAAAATAGTATGAACTATAATAAGAAAGTAATGGATCATTTTCTTAATCCTCATAATGTAGGAGAAATAGAAGACCCTGATGGTGTTGGAGAGGTTGGAAATCCCAGATGCGGGGATATAATGAAAATGTATCTTAAAATTAAGAATAATATAATAGTAGATGTAAAATTCAAAACTTTCGGATGTGCTGCTGCTATTGCAACGAGTTCGGTTGCAACTGATTTAATAAAAGGCAAGAATATAGAAGAAGCTTTAAAAATTTCCAATAGAGATGTAATAGAAGAGCTGGGAGAACTTCCAGAAATTAAAATTCATTGTTCTGTGTTAGCTGAAGAGGCTATAAAAGAAGCGATAAAAGATTATTACAGGAGAAATGGAGTAGATATTTCAATTTTAGGGAATATAAATTAATGCTCTCATATGAGGGCATTTTATACATAAATCATTGACATTTTTTGTAATATTTAGTAAAATATAAGTGTTGGGAATTGCAAAATAGGAAAAAGTAATCTCTTGACAGTGCAGGGAGATTTGTTGGAGTCGTACATAAATGGAGGTGAAAAAAATGCAATTAAATGATAAAAAATTCACCGTTCCAAGATCATCATCTCGAAAGGAATTTATCAAAAGTCTTGACGCATCAATAAAATCATTTGATAATATGACACAAAGTCTGAATAACGAAGATATGTTAATTAATATTGAAAATATTCCAAGTGAAGCATTTGATTTAATATCTATTTCCACCACATATAATGTTTACATAAATAAGTTAATAAAAATTTTCAATGATAATAGAAATGTGAATTTATTAATAGATTATGCAAATTTATTAGAAAAAAATACAATATCAAAATCAAAAATGAATGATATATCAAAAATAATGCAGAAATATTCCCAAGAAATGAATATATTGCAAAAAAATAATAAAAATTTAAAAAATATTGAAATTAAATTGAATAAAGAAAAACAAAAAAAAGCATTGGCACAAGTCAAAAAAGCTCAAACAACATTAAAAAGAATTTGTAAAAAATATAAGCAGAGCTTATCTAAAAGTGGGAGTATTACTCCTACAACATTTAATAATGTTTTATCAATAAAAAGTGAAAAAGGATTATTATCCAAATTAAATAATATTAAATTTAGAATCAAAGAAATAATTGATGTTTATATTATGAATAAACGTATTCAATCGCAAAAACGAGGATTTTTTGCAAAAATAATCAACTCTTTAAAAAGTTTAAAAAATTATTTTTCTCGAAAATATAGAATTCGTAAAATTTTTAATTATATTCAAAAAAATCAAAAAGGAATCTCGAAAAGTATTGAAAAGATCAAATTTTTTTTCAGAACTATAAATAAAAATTTCAAATCCTTAAAATTAAAAGCAACAGGAAGCTTTGACAGAAATTTTACATATTTAAATTTAAAATCTGTTTTCGAAAATATGAAATATAGAATAAATAATATTTATTCCGACCCTAAAATGTCAAAATCAAAAAATATAAAAAACATGATTTATGATGTTATGAAATCTAATAGCATGCCACAATCAAAAAGTGAAAAAGATCTTTTTATGTGTTTGATTTGTATAAAAATAATTAATTATTTGTTTACTGTTCTAAATATTGAAGATAATTTAGGGAATATTAATAATTTATCAAAAATAAGGCTAAAACAGATTATAGATCTTAAAACTACATTTGAAATGTTTAAAATAGTTTTAACTATTTTAAGTATAATAGTAACTATAGCGTCTTTTGTTCTTCCTTGGCTGGGTGTTGTTGGAACGCCATTATGGGGTACTTTAATCAAAATCACTCTATAAAATAATACAAATCAATCCATTACATCCTTCATTTATAATTCTTTCTATAGTTTGTTTTAATTTTTCTCTAGTATCATTGGGCATTCTATATAATTTATTATGAAGTCCCTCGTTAACTAAAGAATTTAATGATTTCCCAAAAATATTAGATTCCCAAATTTTAGAAGGATTTTCTTCAAATTCTTTTAATAGATACGATACTAATTCTTCTGATTGTTGTTCAGAACCAACAATAGGAGTTATTTCAGTTGTAATATTTGTCTTCAAAAGATGAATCGCTGGTGCAGAAGCACGAAGTCTTATTCCATATTTTCCACTTTGTTTTATAATTTCTGGCTCATCTAATTTTAATTCATCTAAAATAGGCATAACTATTCCATATCCCGACTCATTAACATCATCATAAGCATTTCCTATTCTTTCATATTTTTTTCTCAAATTAGCTAAATCTAACATATGTTCCATCAATTGGCAATCATTCTCAACATTTATTCCAGTTTCTTCTCCTAAAATTTTATAAAAAAGTCCATCTTTTAAATTAACTTTAACATTTGCTGTCCCTGTCCCTAAATCTATTAAGTCAAGGTAAGAATCTTTAACAAAATCAGAAACACATATGTCTTGAGCAATATTTTTAGCTTCTTTTATTTTATTAGCTTTTTGAGAAGAATTTTTTATACTAGAATAAATATCCGACTTAAGCCAATGATCTTTTTCAAGATTTAGCAACCATTTTGGAAAATCTATTTTAACTTCTTTTATTGGGAATTCATAGAGAATTTTACTTAATATATCTTTTATCTGTTCTGTATTTAAATCCATACAATTCACAGGAATAACTGTAATATTATATTTATTTTGCATATAATCAACAATATTTTTAGATTGTTCCGAGTATGGATCCACACTATTAAGAAGAGTTATAAAAGGTTTATTGATTTCTTTAAGCTCATTTATTACTCTTTCCTCAGCAATCTCATATTCGCTGCGATCAATATTGCTAATAGATCCATCGGTAGTGACGACAAGGCCTATAGTTGAATGATCCGTAATCACCTTTTTAGTCCCAATTTCGGCTGCCTTGTCAAAAGGAATTTCCTCTTTGAACCAAGGAGTCATAACCATTCTGGGAATCTCATTTTCGATATACCCAATAGCACTTGGTACAATATAACCAACACAATCGATCACTCGAGCGCGAAATTTGGCACATCCTCCAATATTAACATCGACAGAATCCTCAGGAATAAATTTTGGTTCAGTGGTCATTATGGTTTTGCCACCAGAAGATTGAGGAAGTTCGTCAATAGTTCTCTCTTTTTGTTTTTCATCAGAAATGTTCGGAATCACAAGATTTTCCATAAATTTCTTAATAAAAGTTGACTTCCCAGTTCTTACAGGCCCAACAACACCTATATAAATGTCTCCACCAGTTCTTTTTGAAATATCATTGTAAATATTATTTTCTTTCATTTTAATCCTCAAATAATTATTTTAAACAATAGGTATAAGAATTGCTCTGTCTGACTCTAAAACTTCAAAATCTATTTCATTTTCATTTTGAATTTGTTCTAAAGTGGTTCCATAATGTTTTGCGATATCCCAAATATTTTCTCCCGCACTAGCATAATAAATAGTCAGTGCCGTATTTTGATCTCTCGGTTTCCTATTATTTTCATCAGAAACTATATTTGAAACAATTTTTTGTTTATTATTATCAAATATATTTACTTTAAAACATAAATTTATTTTTATTTCAATGGAGTTATTATTTAGAATTTTATGTTCTATTTTTGAAATATTTGGAAATATATTATAATATATCTTACTTAAATCAAAATTATCGTCGATTTTTTTAGAAAAATTAATTTCTTGTTCAAAATAAAATGGAACAAAATCAGGGTCTATAGCTAATATACAAAGATGAATTTTTCCTTCAATTTCAATGTTAGAATCTTTTTCAACAAAATTAGATGAAATTGATGTGTGCCAAATATCCAAAATTTTAAAAAAATTGTTTTCTTTATAGTCTATGGTTTCCTTATGAGTTATATATTCATTAAATGATTTCGAGAAATTTCTGAAATTAATTAAATCATATGAGAGCTCAGTTTCATATTCTGTTGAATAAGCATCTTTTATAATCTTTGTCTCATCTTTTTGAAATGAAAAAATTGTTACTATTATTTTAGCATTTTCTGCAATTAAATTAGATAAATCTTCAGATTCATCAAAAGAAATTTTTTCGTCATGAAAAATTATCTCAGGAATAGTAATAATCAAGTTATCATCCATTATTCCAGGAGCATCAACGACTTCATTAATAGGAATTTCATATTCTATAGAATCTAATTTCCCAGTTTCTATATCATTAATATATATAATTTTTAAATTAATTTTACTTTTTAAATTAATTTTCTCATTACTTACTTCACAATTGATATCATCTACAGAAATATTTGATTTTACAATAAGCTCCGGAGTACTATTTTCAGATTCTAAATTTAACGTTTCATTTAAATTAATTTGATGTTGAAGTATAGATGACAATTGACTAAAAGGAACATCTAATTTTTGTTGCTTTATTTCATCAGATAATATATCATTAGTTATTTCAATATTTTTTAATCCAAAAACTTTAATATTAAGAGAAACTGCACCATGAACATCTATTCTTCTTGGAGAAATAGCCCTACAATTTACATAATCTCGTTTAATTTTAAAAGTAGATACACAAAAATCACATGCTTTTTTTATATTTACTTTTTTTGAAAACGGAATATCTGTTTTAAAACATCTTATTGTATTTTTTTCTAGATCTGAATAAAAAAGTTCTAGAATGGAATTTCCGTCAAAAGTTAAACTATCTCCAGAAATATTTCTAGACAAAATTTCAACTGTCACTTGACATTTTAAAATTTTACCTATATCTAAACAATAATCTGGTAACACAAGGTCAGAATCCACGGGAATTTCTTGAATTTCATCATAAACTAGATCTAGAGTTGAAAATTTATATTTATTCAGATCGTAATTCATTTTACATCTCCTGTTTTAAATAAAATTTAATCTATTCGAATAGAAAATAAAAAAATAAACGAGCAGATAATAATTTATATTCTCGAAACTTCATTTTATTCATGAGATGTAAAGATTTGTAATAATAAACAAAAAAAGCAAGACTTAATATAAATCTTGCACATATGGCGGAGAGAGTGGGATTCGAACCCACGTGAGAGTAATCTCTCAAACTGATTTCGAGTCAGTCCCGTTACGGCCTCTTCGGTACCTCTCCATAAATAGAGGGGAACATCCCCTCTACGTTTTATTGTTTATTCATTTCCTGAATAATCTCATCACTAGTCACATATGTCAACTGTAAGCAAGGTTTTTCTTCTTTCTTGGAGTACAGAATGACACGTTCACGTATATCATCAAATGGGAAGTCTTTTGAAATTGGTTTAGCTACTGGGTTTCCGGCCGCATCAAGTTCTGCAGCTGGAGCAGCAGGTGCATTTTCAGCGCCAGAAGCAAGATCAACATTTTCAGCTCTGCGTTTTTCCCAAGCTTTAAGCAATCTTTCGAACGCTTTTTGTTGCGCATTGATAACAGCTTGTTTTAATCCACGCAATCCTAACATGGAGGAACTATTTGTTCTCATCTTCAAGCTGTATGCATCTTGAACTTTTTTAGAACGTTCTTCAGCTGTTTCAATCCAATCAGCAGTTGGTACTCCATCCAAGATTCCGTTAATAGCTTCCATAGCAGACTTACCAGACGCATCGAGAGTTATAGTTTTCTTACATCTTCCCTTAATTGGTGGGTGCATGTAGTCTTCTCTAGCGTTCGTAGTCATAACATATACTATACGCGCATCTGGTTGTTCACGCAACCTATCGATAAAGTTAATGTGCTCGTTCATTGTGTCAGAAACGTTACCAGACATCGGATTCTTAGTGTCAGCGATAACACCGGTTGCAGCTTCATCCCATAGAATCAAGACTGGTTTTCCATCTTTTGCACGTTGCAAGAATTGATTTGCCAATTGGATACCACCACGGTCAATGTCATTTTTAGTAATAGTGTTTATATCAAGGTTCAACTGAGCTGCAACAGTTTTTACAGTTTCAGTTTTACCCGATCCACTTTTACCACTAACTATTAACGCATCCACAGGGTGTCCTTTGTCAGAAAGTAACCCATCAAGAAGTACGTCTGCGATTTCATGGCTTCCGCGAAGAACTGCTTCTGTGTTTTCTCTTACCAATTCTCTTTCTGTTGCAGAAATTTCTCCAGCTTTAGGAGTGGGCAGTTTTCTCTCAGATCTTAACGCATTCAAACGATTAATAGCGGTTTGGGCAACGTTGTTGTTTTTGAACACCAAATCCCAAGCATCCATTTGTGCTTTTCTTGATTTGTATGTGTTTATCATCGCTATGAACTTATCTTCAACTTCTTTAGTTAAATCGAAGTAATCGTTAGATAACCCTTTAGCTTTTGCAACAGCAGCAGCATTAATGTTTTCTGTTAAAGTTTCTTGTTTAGATTGTTTTAATGCTTTCGCAGTTTCGTTTAAGATTTCTCTCATAACTTTATTGCTGTCTTGGTGTGCATTCCACAATCCGGTAGCAATTTCAGTGAATCCATCGGGCAAACTATCAGGTTTATATGCTTCCATACGTCTGATTTTTTCTTCAACAGAATCTTTCAGAGTTTGTACGTCTCTCAAGAGGACCTGTGTGTTAATTCCTATAGCGACGCCAGTCATAGTCTTGACACGCTCTGCTACTTTTTCATTCAATCTTACGATATCGTTTTCATCAATGGTCTGGAAATGTTGCTCAAGATTTGGATTTGTTAAAGTTATTTCTACAGACTCGATGTTTTTACGGGTAGCAGCTATTTGGTTTTTAATCTCGTCTACAGTCGAACTTTGTCTCTTCATGAATTCATCATAAGTTGGAGCTCCCAAAGACGCTTTCACGTTGAATAAAAATTCTTCAATCTTATAGTCGCATTGTTTCGTCTTTTCAACGAGTTCTTTTTGTTTCAATCCCATTTTCTTCTTAAAGGTTTTGAATTTTGCTTTTTGTTTAGATAATTGTCTGTTAATTTCTCCTACTTTGCTTGCTTGAGTTTGTTTAAATATTAACATTTCTTCTAACGCTTTAGCATTATACTCATTGTATTCCGACAAACCTTCAATCTCTGTTAATTTTTCAGAAGTTATTTGATCTAATTTATCAACTAGAGGTTGAACTTCTTTCAGAGCCTCGTTAGTAATGTCATAATCAGGAGAATCAGTTTGAGAAGCGGCATTATCCAAAGATTGTTTCAAACTGTCCAATTTGTTTTGAAGATCAGTTAACAATTTTGTTCTAGTATTTTCGTACTCATTACGAACTCTTTGTTGTTCTGCTCTAATTTCAGCTTCAAGACGAGCCTTTTCAGCAGGATCGTCAGTTGTTTGAACTAATTCTTCTTTTTTTTTCATTTGTTGCTGTATACGAACAAGCTCCTCTTGAGATCTTCTTTGTTTTTCAATTAGGTCCGCATGTTCTTTTTCCCATTTATCAGACAAAGATTTTTGCGTTTCCTGAATAGTACTCTGCAAAGATTGCGAATAAATTGTTCCTAAGTTATGGCAATCATCCACAATTTTTCCTAGACTACCGTCTAAGTCTTTAGAACAAGTATCTAAAACCATACGTATGGAAGATAAGTCTTTTTTAATTTTATTATTTAGATCCAACCAAGCAGACGCCTGATCTTTTTGATTAGAAATACCTTCAGTTTTCGATATATTAGAAGACTTATTATTAATCATACTTGACAAAATTTGTTCTAGACCCTGAATAGAAGTAGAGGATCTTCTAATAACTCCGTGACAAGGATGCGAAGGAGAAACTATTTTTGAAACAGTTGGCAACTCTTTCATCATTTGGGCCAAAGTTTTTTGTTTAATTCCCAAATTCTCAATATACGTCATGTTATTTTCGTATCCTGCCTTCTGGATCGTTATATTTTCCTTTTCATGGTAGTTTTTGAAGATCAACCATTTACGTGTTGGTTTCATCCATGCGTTGATGGCATCATCTACTACCCCATCCGCTTGCTTAGCCAAATTGCTCATTTCATGAACTGCACTTAAAATTTCTTCATATTTACCAGCAGTAAGAATTCCTTTCTCTTCAGCGACTTTTTTATCAGTCAACTCACTCATGACGAATCCTGGAATGTTTATTGATTTTCTGGCCTCATTTTCATCTACATTCAGCATTCTTTCTTTATTTGCCTCAAGATTCCTTATAGCATCAGCCGTTCTCTCAATATCCGCAGCAACTTCCGTGCTACTTACAGCCGCTGATGATGCCACTGGAAAAGCTTGAGTTGCAGCACCAGCAGTTAACAAAGCCCTTATAACTTTATTTTTTCTATTTTTATTACTCATAATTATACACCTCTTTATTCAAATTTTTATACATTTATAATGCCTAATTTTTCATCCCTCCTTTTTTCCCAAACTATATGTAGGCAAGCATTATAATTGCATACTCTAGATATAAAACCCTCAACAAATGGAATCTACTTCTATAACCACAAATTTTAAAAGTATTAAGAAGTTGATTAAAGTTGAACAGATTTATACCTTCTTAAAATATACTATATATCCATAAGTATGTCAAGGTTTCAATTTCAAAAATATTATTTTTTTATTTTCAATACAGCATTGCAAGATATAAATAAATCTGTCATTGCTAAAAGTGAATAGATAGAAAGAAATCGAGATGCAAAAATAAGAAAACATAACTGATAATCATGCTAAAACTTTTAGACCAACAATAAGTTTTGCGAGTAAAACGAGCAAGATAATGACGAAGAAGACGATTCATTCGTTCAACAGTGTAAGTATACGCTTTACCGACAAGACGCTTATGCCTTGAATGATATCATAAACTGAATATTGATCAGTAGCGTAAAATCTAGTATAAACGTGGGAAATATTTTCACAAAGATTCTCAAAACTCTTAGTCTTTTTGTTTACAGCAGTCCAAAGCTATATATGCTTACACACCATTTCATCAAGCTCTAGAACATCTACTTTCTCGCACCTTTTATGAATATTTTTAATTTTAGAAGCAAACTTTTTTTGCTACCAATGTTATATCTACAACATTTACACTTATATCATTTACCTATATGAAATCCATTTTTTGTTTTTTTCATTTGTCCACATTTTGGGCACTTCATTTTATTTTCCATTCCTTATTTTTGTCACTTCTATCCTTTTTTTGCAATGCCACCTAAATAATTCACTTGACAAACAATAAAAAGGGTGGTAAATATAAATTAGCACTCTTAAGCATAGAGTGCTAATTTGGGAGGTGATATTATTAATATTAACGCAGAGGATGTCAGATATTCTATTTTTAGTAATAGAAAATTATATAAAAACCGGTCAACCTGTGGGATCGAAGAAAGTTCATGAGTGTATGGAAAATCCGCCATCTGCTGCTACGATTCGGAACGAAATGGCGAATCTCACGGTTTTGGGATTGCTAGAACAGCCTCATGTTTCCTCTGGTCGTGTTCCTTCATTAAATGGATATAGATTTTACGTTAACTATCTGATTCAAAATAAAAAATTAGATGATTATGAAAAAAATTATATCTATGGAATGTTCGATGATATTTCTTATGATCCTGAGAGCATAATAAAGGAATCGTGTAAAGTTTTGTCAAATATAACAAATACTACAGTTATCTCTACCGCTCCTCCTATAGGAGACTCATTCGTAGAAGAAATAAAATTTGTACAGGTAGGATTACGAACAGTTATATTGATTCTTATTTCTTCATCAGGAATGATTCAAAATCAGATTTTCAATTGTGAATTTGAGATTAATGATGGAATATTAGAGATGTTCAAAAAGGCTGTAAATTCTGAATTAAAAGGGAAAAAAATAAAATCTTTGGTAATGCATAAAATCATAGTTGATAAAGATATTATTATTGTCCCTGCATTCGAAGCTGCATTCAAAGCGGTTAAAAAGGCTTGTGATATTAATGTTGTTGTCAAGGGAGAAAAATTCTTGTTTGACTTTTATGATCATTATAGTGCTTTTTCTATTCTTGATTTAATTGAAAAAAAAGAATTTAATGATTTTTTATTTTCTAGTTCTAATGATATGAAAATTTATATTGGAAATGACTGCGGTATTGATATATTGTCAAAGTGCTGCATAATAGTTGAAAAATATAATGTAGGAACTAATCAAGGAGTGATAGCATCTATCGGATCAATTAACATGAATTATTCTGATGTTATTTCTAAAATGAAGTTAATCAAGAATATAATACAAGAATTATTCATTAAAATTATGAGCTTATAAATGTAAATTTCCTGTATGATATATGTTATTTTAGAAAAATTAAACTCAAATTTTGCTGATATAAAAGCAAGGAAGGAGGATATATGACTGATAAAGAATTAGAAGACCAAGAGAATGAAGATAGTTCGGATGAAGATCAAAATATGGAATCCGAAAATGAATTGTTGAAAAATGAATTGAAAAAAGCAAAATCAGATCTCGATTCTTTTAATGATAGATATCTTAGATTGGCAGCAGAATATAAGAATTATAAAGACAGAAGCGAAAAAGAAAAATCAAATATTAGACAAGATTCGCTAGTAGATGCAGTATCTTCTATTTTACCTATCATAGATGACATAGAGCGTACATTGCCTTCTTTTTCAGATGCGGGAGAAAAATATGAAAAAGGAGTATCTATGATTTTGAAGCGAATATCTGATTGTTTGAAAAATTTAGGAGTAGAAGAGTTTGGGCAAAAAGGAGAAGAATTTGATCCCAATATTCATAATGCCAGTTCAAAAATAGAATCTGATGAAGAAGTCTCGGTAATATCAGAGGTTTACCAAAAAGGATATAAAATACAAAATAAATTAATTAGACCAGCAATGGTACAAGTTAGAGGATAATAAGGAGGAATTTATATGTCTAAAATTATAGGTATAGACTTAGGAACAACAAATTCATGTGTATCTGTTATAGAAGGAGGAGAAGCGGTAGTTATTCCGAATCCCGAAGGATCTAGAACTACTCCATCTGTTGTTGCATTCACAAAAAATGGAGACAGACTAATAGGCCAAGTTGCTAAACGCCAAGCAGTGACTAATCCTGATAGAACTGTCATCTCTATTAAACGTCATATGGGTACGGATTATAAAGTTACAGTAGATGGTAAGAGCTATTCTCCACAAGAAATTTCAGCTATGATTCTTCAAAAACTTAAATCTGATGCTGAAAGTTATTTGGGATCTCCTGTATCTGCAGCAGTTATTACTGTTCCAGCATATTTCACTGACTCTCAAAGACAAGCTACTAAAGATGCAGGAAAAATAGCTGGATTAGATGTAAAAAGAATTATTAATGAGCCTACTGCTGCTGCACTATCTTATGGAATAGATAAAGAAAATGATCAAAAAGTTCTTGTTTATGACTTAGGAGGAGGAACTTTCGATGTCTCAATTATTGAAATGGGAGACGGAGTTCAAGAAGTTCTTGCTACTGCTGGAAATAACAGATTAGGAGGAGATGATTTTGATAAAAGAATTATTGATTGGATGATTTCCTCATTCAAATCTGAAACAGGAGTAGATCTAAGCAATGATAAGATGGCTATGCAACGTCTGAAAGAGGCTGCTGAAAAAGCGAAGATAGAACTTTCAGGAGTAGCTACAAGTTCTATCAATTTACCATTTATTACTGCTGATTCCACTGGTCCTAAACACTTAGATTTGACATTAACAAGAGCAAAATTTGATGAATTGACTGCTGATCTTGTTGAACAAACTATGATTCCCACTAGACAAGCATTAAGTGATTCAGGATTGCAAATTTCTGATATCAATAAAGTTCTATTAGTAGGTGGATCATCTCGTATTCCTGCTGTTCAAGAAGCAGTTAAGAAGTTCATTGGTAAGGATCCATTTAAGGGAATTAATCCTGATGAATGTGTTGCTATGGGAGCTGCTATTCAAGGAGGAGTCCTTGGTGGAGATGTTAAAGGATTACTTCTTCTAGATGTCACTCCTCTCTCTCTTGGAATTGAAACCATGGGTGGAGTTATGACAAAAATAATAGATAGGAACACTACTATTCCTACTAAAAAAAGCCAAGTATTCTCTACCGCTGCAGATAACCAGACTCAAGTAGAAATTAATGTTCTTCAAGGAGAACGTGAGTTCGCTCGAGACAATAAACAACTTGGATTATTCAAACTTGATGGAATAGCTCCTGCTCCTAGAGGAATTCCTCAAATAGAGGTTAGTTTCGATATAGACGCTAATGGAATAGTTAATGTTAGTGCTCAAGATAAAGGAACCGGTAAACAACAGCATATAACTATTTCTTCAAGTGGATCTATGTCTAAAGAAGAAATAGAGCGAGCAGTTCAAGACGCTGAAAAATATGCTGCGGACGATAAGAAAAAAAGAGAAGAAATAGATGCTAAGAACGAAGCGGAAAATCTATGTTATTCTGTTGAAAAACTACTAAAAGATAGTGGAGATAAAATTCAACAATCAGATAAAGATTCTCTTAACCAAAAAGTGGCGGATCTTCGTTCAAAACTATCTGCAAATAATATAGACGAAATTAAATCATCGAGAGATGATCTGCAAAAAACTATGTTCGAAGTTTCAACAAAATTATATCAACAAGCTGCTCCTCAACAAAATCAATCTGATCCTTCACAATCTCAGAATGCTCAATCAGGCCAAAATGTATATGATGCTGATTATAAAGATGTGAACAATGATCAGAATAAAAACTAATTCCTGGTATTAAAAAATATAAAAATGCTCTCTCCAGAGTTACTGGAGAGAGTGTTTGATTATTCTAAATATACAAATTACATTTTTTCAAATGATTTTTATATTTCTAATTTTTTAGAATATCGTTTTTATATTTTCTAATCCTAAATTTACTTTACAATAGTTTCTTGCCAATTCTTCAATGAGTTTAGCAAGAACTTTTGATTGTTCATCTCTTTTAGTAATTGCTGTGGCTAGTTTAAAATTAGGATCATTACCTCCGCGTGGGGTAATAGCTAGCATCAAGAGTGAGTATACTTTGTCTGGTAGTCTATTATCTAAGCATCTGTTCGTCAGGTAGTCGTCAATTTTTATACTAGGCTCTTGGAAATGACCCTCCACAGATAGTAGTGCCAAAGCAGACGGAACTAGTTGATGCAGTGCTTCCACAACGTCTGAGCTATTCAATCCATCTATATTAATTTTAGGAATAAATTTTGATGTTATTTCAGTATATTTCATTGTAGTGTCTACTCCTTTCATAAAAGAAGTGTCCTTTTCTTCCATAGCAGACGTATTTACAACTCCTATAGCAGGCATAATCGCAGAAGCAGCAACTAGGCCAGCCAATAATTTAGAAAATTTAGATCCATTAGATTTCATAGAAATCATCTCCTTATAAAAATAAAATTTAATTTGATGACTTTCGTCATCACAAGTAACTATTAATTCAACTAGTATCTTAACAGTTGCTCTTAATAGTTACTATTATAAGTATAACCTTTTTTTTTTTTTGTCAAGCGTTTTTGATTAAATTTCTTAATTTTGGGATGAATAAATGAAAATAAATTCGAAAATGTGTGATTATCAAGGGGTTGATGATGAAAAATAACAAACAATCTTTATGCATTGTCTGAGAAATTACGGTCATGTGTTTATATTGAAATTTATAGTAACAAACGATGACAAGTCCCCTCCGTCGTTGTCGGAGAGGATTTATTAGAATATACTTTATAATTTCAAAATTCCAAAATTACTCGATTACTTTAGAATATGACCAGAATGTGAACTACTGCACCAACATGGATTAATTTTATTAAAATACACAAATACGCTAAATAATATCCAAATAATATCAAAAGCATACAGGCAAATATCAATGAGCACATTATTATACGTCATCGTCATTGTCAGTGGTTTCAACATCATCGTCTTCAGATATCATCTTATCTTTTTCAAGTTCTTTCTCAAGTTCCTTTTCAATATCTTTTTCAATATCTTTGTCTTTTTCTTTCAATGGAGGAAGTTTAGATATGGCATTTGAAAAACTCTTACGCAACTCTATTATTTCTTCTAAGGTAACATTTTTGTGAGCTAATTCTTCTGACAAGCGAGAGATAATAGCATCATAATTTTCAAATTTTCCTATCTCAAGAATTTTATCTTTGAGTTTAGTATATTTATCATTGGACACAAGAGCATTAAGAGCACGACGTGAGAGTGTAAATGAATCCATTACATTATTATCTAGATCGTCTTGTCGTTCAGATAATTCAACCGCTGATTCGAAAATAGAATCAAATTCAGACTGAACTGACGGATCAATAGAAACTTTTTCTTCAACATCAATTTTCTTTGGAGTAATTACATTTTCTATTCCAGAGAATAAAGCAGTAGATTTTCGCGCTTCATCGTCAGATGCTCCATTGGTGTTGTTATAGTACGTTTTTAATGTTCCAATGTTTTCAAGAACATAATTTAATTTTTCTATTGTATTAGGTATACTCTTTCCTGCTTCAATTTTATCTACCAAGGAAGACAAATATTTATCATCAGAAGGACTAAATCCCTTGGAAATATCTACTTTACCATCATTTTCTTTCAATATATCACGTATAGATTCGAAATTAGATATGATAATGGAAGCATTTTTGGATAATTCATCATTAATAGATCTCAATTGACTATCCACAGAATTTTTTAATTTTGAAATAGACTTTATAATGAGTTTAGACATTGATTTTGCAGGAGGAACTGTTTCTGAATTCATAATATATCTTAAAGAATCAGAAGGTGTGCTTTCATTTGGCTGTTTTCCAAATAACGAGGATATATCATTGATGGCTATTTTATTACTTTCTGCCAACGATGAAAATTTAGTATAATCTCCTAGCCTTTTTGCTTGCCCATCGAGAGATTTCAACATAGGCAACAATAATTTCAAATCATTTAATCCTTTTTCCATCTGATGTTTTATACGAGCTTCATTAATTTTCGGAACCATTACTTTGGAGACATCATCAGAAAGCAATTTGATAGATTCCCATTGTCTGTCTGTTATTTTTCTAGCTTTCAATGATTCTAAAAGGGGAACTTTGGATCCCACTAAAAATTTTATCTGCAATCCACTATCAATACTTGGAGCTTCTGGAAGGCTTGACACTAATTCATCTATAAAGTTGATAGAGTTAGAACTTAATAAACTTTCCCAATTTTCATTAGGATCCAATGCAATAGCATCTGATAGAATAGACAATGTGGAAGACAAGAAAGAAATTTTTTCTTCTGTGATACAATTTTCAAGTTCTGGTGAACGAGAATCAATAAATGTATCAATATCTTCAATAACAATATTCTTAGCTTCATTTTTAACTTTATCTTTAGAATCTACTAAGTTAATTTTAAAGTTTCCTTCATCGTCTAATCCTTCGAAATCTAAAAAGTAATGTGCAACTCCCATTTCGTCTCTTTTAATCTGATCAGCAGGTAATCCATTAAGAGCACAGCAAGCACCCATTACAGAGTTACATACAGCTCCCGCAATTCTCCTGTTTCCTCCTGAAGAATATTTATTGGTGTGTATTGTTCTAGCCATTTTTTTAATACAATCTTTGTTCCAAGTAATATCCAATTTAAATTGTTTAAACAAGTTGTCACAAAGAGGAATTAAGTTGCTTTCTATAACATCAGGCATAGATTGTTCATTTATCTCATTCATTTCAATAGTCCACATTCTACTCTGAGTAGATCCATGGAACATAGTTGGTTGGCTTCGTCCTCCAGTTTTTGATAATATATCCATAAGCTCAACATAATTTCCTTTTGAATAATCTACACCAACAACATTTTTATTTTTCAAATCAGAGGCACTAGGAATAGCATTAGAAGTGAACAAGAAATATGTCAATCCCATACTTGCACCCGGACTTTCTTCTCCTCCTCCAAATTTTCCCGAATCGAATACATTATGAATCCATGTGGTTACTTTACGCGCCCTATCAGGAGTATTACAAACTTTGTCAAATTCTTCTATAATAAATAAACACGGTCTATTCGATATCGAATTAAATCTAGACTCATTTTCTTTTTGCTTTGAAAGAAATGCATCAATAGTTTCTTTTTCGTCATCCCATCCAGTTAAATTGCAACGATAGCAAGGAATGCCAGCGGAAGCTAGAATATTTTCTACCAGATGAGCCATTAAAGATTTACCAGTTCCAGTAGCACCAACGACATGGAGTAATCTTTGAACAGTTTGTCTCATTCTGTCTATTTCACTTCTATCATTACCAACAGTACGTACTTTCATAATAAAAGCACTCAAGTCTTTAGCGAGAGCACTCAACTGTTCATCTTGACCCTTTACATATTTTTTCATAGTGCCAAGAATCTCGTCAGCACTCCATTTGTTTTGTTTTAAACTAGAAGTAGAAATAGTTGGCTTAGGAAACATATATTCCATAGTTCTTGGATCCATCATCTGCATTGTTCTGGAAACGCCTTCAATAGACTCTGGAATTACCTTCATAACATCTCCTGCTTTTTTCCCCATATCCATGAACCAGTTTACCACTTTATTTCCGATATTCCATAACATACCTAAACCCGATCCAACAGTAGATAAAGTTAGTAATAACCCACTCTTTGTTTTTTTCTTTTCATCTTCTTCTTTTCCATAAAGAGAGTCAACTTTGCTATTTATTTCTGACTGCGAAACAGATATCTCAACAGGATTTCCATTTGATCCAGTTGGTTTTTGTATTATATTAAAATATTCTGTTTTATCTCCTCCAACATTAACCTTTATCGAATCAGGCAACTTATAGGTTCGGTCATTTAAACCATAAGGAATAGATTTTACATCAATATTGTTTTCATGTTGTTCACCTAAAGTTAACCCATAAGCAGATAACATCCTATTTGTAGATAATATATCCTTAGTAGATTTAGCTGAACTTTCATTTTGAGAAACTATTTTATCTTTTATTACATGAACCGCAGCTGCTTGATCAAGTTTTGATTTAGAATCTATTTTAGCAAAATATTTAGCAGGTGACATCTTTGAATCATAGATATCAGGATTATCTGTAATTTTTTTTCTCTTGCTGTAGTCCTTATATCCAACATAACCAATACATCCAAGTCCTAGCAAAGACACTGCCCCTATAGTAATAGGCATTACATGGGATTTTGTCCAATCCCATAATTTTTGATACCATTTTTTTTTAACTTGCGCGGTTGCTATTCGTTTTATTTTTCGTTGTTCAGTAAATTCAGTTTCATCTTTTGATTTTGCAGATTTAATAGCATCCACATTAGCAGGAACCGCAGATAAAATTGTTAACCCTCCTGCAAGCAATCTTTTGAATCTTGCTTTTCCAAAATATCCGATCCCTCCGGCAATATTTAAATTATCAAAAGAAATCAGTTTAGAATTTTTAATATTTTTTTGTAATTCTTGGATTGTCTTTATATAATTATATCCTCCATGTTTAACAGATTCTCTTGACATATATTCGAAAACTTTATCTTTTATATATTCATCAGAATTATAGTATAATTTGATAATGCTTAAAAAGATAGCATTAGCTAAATCATCAACAGAATAAGATCCTGGATGAACAAACTGGTAAAAATCATATAACTCATCGAAAGAATCTATAGAAAAACATGTAGAAGTTAAAGAAGTATCATCCAATATTTTTGTTGAAGCAATCAGAATATCTTCGAAGTTTTTTTCAGAAATCAAAGGTTTTCTAAGTAATTGTCCATATTTTAATCCCATATCAAACACCTCCAAGTAGAACACACTACATGTTTAATTATAGAATTTCAGGACAAGCATGTCAAATAGTAGGGTTATGCACTAAAATAGTTTAAGAGCATCAAAATAAATTTTGAAAAGTATAACATGTAATGCAGATAATTTCTCTTCGGCAACGCAGGAGAGGACTTGTCTCTCTTCGCAATATCATTTGCTGTTATAAAATTCAATATAAACTACCTTAAAACGTGATTCTCGGTATTGCTAAAAATGTATAGAAACAGCTAACTTATGAGAGATTACTTACATTTTAAACATATGGCATAAAAGAGTTAGTGCATTTCTCCGGTTCTCCGGCGTCGCTGTAGAAAATATCTATACACATTTTGTAATGCCCTGATTCTCTAATTTCTTGATATACATAAGATTTTGTTTGGTATTTTAATTAATGCTATTGAATTTTCTTAGTATTTCTTCCTACCTATTGACATTTATTTTTATGCATGTTACACTAAATATAGCAAGTCGATCTAGGTGCACATGGATCCTCTTGTTGAATTTACATTATTTGTTAAAGGATGTGATTTGTATGGCAAGTAATTTAGCTGAAGCATTGGGAATTACAGAGGCTCCTGATTCTGTTGATTTGATACTCCAAATATTAAGTATTGCGTTAGAAGAAGCACAAGTGATTAGCAAACAAGGTCAGAAAGTGTTGTTCAACATCCCTGGGAAACTGGAGGACCACTGGGCTGACAAGCTAGTACTTGTATCTTCTAAAGACGACAAAAACGGAATCGACAAGGAAAAATTGAAAAAATATCAGGCTGACGTTGACAAATGGAGCAAACAATTAGCTGAAGAAAGTGTAGAAAAATTGACGACGGCGTTTAATGCCTTAGAAGAGAAAGATAAAAAAGACGCTGGCAAATTAACTGATACTGCCAAAAATGTATTGACTAAAGTATTGGACCGCTGGCATCCGGATAAACAATTTCCGGGATATAACTTTCTTACCGGATACAAAAAAAGACTAGAAGCTGTTGCCACAGATGCACAAGTAAAAAAGGCGGTAAAAGAAGTTGTAAAAAGCTCATAACAACAGTTTGGTTTGATTATAATTTATTACTGCAGAATATGTACGATAAAAAATGCGTAGTGGTCTGTTAAACTTTTTGAATATAGATCTACTAGAAATGCATAATCTCTCCGATTTATTCGGAGAGAGTTTTATATTATTCATCCATATCTTGACATTAATTTTTATATATGTTATACTAAATATAGCAAGTTGATCTAGGTGCACATGGATTCTCTTGTTAGATTTACATTATTTGTTAAAGGATGTGATTTAGATGTCAGAGAATAAGAATAAAGAAAAAACAACGTATGATTTACTATGTGATGCTATTTCGGATGGACAAGTTGGAAATTTGCAAAACTCAGAAAAGTTGTTTATACGGTTATGTACTCTCGTTTTCGAGGAAAATGGATATACGTTCAATAAAGATAAGTGGGAAATTAAAGAAAATGATAATTCAAAATTGCTCGGTTTAGATTATCAAAAAAAAATCCTAGAGGTATGCAAAAATATTCCGAGTGATAAGCAAGAAACTACAACTAAGATTATGAGTATGGATGATATATCCAAAAATGAAAAATGGTTAAAGAAATGGGGACCAGAATTTATAAATGACTTCGTTTCAGCACTGAAGGACAAATTGCCCAAAACTTCGGACGGTTGGACCACTGAAAACATAAAAAACATATTTAAAAAATATGGTAAGCCTGTAATTGACAACTATACTAAAAAAGGGAAACTCTCCGGGTTTGCTAATATATTTTCCGGATACTGGTCAGGGTTAGAAAAGTTTGCAAACGGAGAAGACAAAGGAACTTTCGAGTTTATCAAATATAGCTGTAATGAAATAAAAAAGTCATTCCAGGAAAAATTTAAATCAAAGAAATAAAATTTATTTTTGGAAATAGAACAATCATGATTAATAAACGAACCCTCTAGAGCATAGATTTATAAAGCTTGTCTATGGGGGTTTGTTTTATGATATCTATAAAATTCAACTACATCAAGATAGTGAAGTCAGCAGTATATTCATTTGTTTTGATAAGTAGTGTATGTTTAATGTCTTTTAAAATATATAAATATGATTTCAAAAAATTATTGAGAATAATAAGCGATATATCTGTGAGAATGACTATTCCTGCATCTAAAAAGTCAGAAGAAATAGTTGCTCAGATAGATGATGTTAATGCATTTGAGAAAGAAGAATTCGATGAAGAAGAATTTGATGAAGTAGAGTCATCAGAATGTGATAAAGAAAAAAAAACAGATAATGAATATGATAAAAAAAACAGTAAAGTATTAGAAATTCAAATGGGAAAATCAGGAATAAAATGTGGAAATTTTTATATAAAGAATAAAACTGGAAAGAATATAGACTTCGAGAAATATTTATCTAGAAGTCCGAAGATAAATGTAAGGAAAAAGTCTCCAGTTGTTCTTATTTATCATACTCATACTACAGAATCATATATGGGATCATCTTCTGATTCAAGAACTCAAAATAAAACGAAGAATATAGTATCTATAGGAGACGAAATATGCAAAAAATTAAAAGAGCATGGAATAAAATGTATACATGATGATACCGTTCATGATTATCCTAATTATAATGGAGCATATACAAGGAGTGCCAAAACTTTAAGAGAATGTATTAAGAAAAATCCAGGATTACAATTAATTATAGATTTACATAGGGATAGTATGGGAGATAATAAATCAGGAAAAATAAAACCAGTGTTTACTACAAAGAATAATAAGAAATCAGCACAGATTATGTTTGTTTCAGGATGCGGAATAGATAAGTCATTAAATTTTCCTAATTGGGAGAAAAATTTATCATTATCTTTGAATTTGCAGAATGTTTGTGAGAAATGTTTTCCAGGATTAACTAGAGAGTTTCTAATAAAGAATTCAAGATATAACCAGAATATTTCTCCTGGATCAGTTCTAATAGAAATAGGAAGTGATGCTAATTCATTAGATGAAGCAAAAGAAGCAGCAAGAATGCTAGGAGAATCGTTGGCAATTTTTTTCAAACGATATTTAAAATAAATAAATATAGAGGAATAATTTGAAACATGTTAAAAAAATAAAGGAATTGAAATATTTTTTTGTATCAGTCATTATATCTTCTATTTTTTTGCTCTCAATAGTATGTTTTATCATTGCAGAACGAAATATTAGTTGTATAATTTTAGGTAGTGAAAATAGATTTATAGAGATAAACGATAAAATAATGCAAATTTCATTCTTAGATAAAATCGTATCTATTGATTTTGAAAAAATTTTAGAAGAATTTGATTTTTCATTGAACATATAGGAGGTATAAAATATGAAGTTAAATAAATGTTTGTTTGTTTTTTTCATATCATCTTGCTTTTTATCTAATATATGTTTAAGTATAAATGAAAGCGATCCAATAGAAAGGATCATTCATAAGAAAGAAGAAAAAGTTGCAGAGAAGAAAGTAGAAAAATTGGAAAAACCTGTACAACAAGAAAATATCACAGGTGAAATTTTAACAAAACCGAACAATTCTGATTTATATCAGGAACGTATTGAAGTAAAGCCAGAACAATTAGAGAGACAAGAAGAAGTAGTTGTTGAAAAGCCAAAGAAAATCACAAAAAAAGTTCAAAATAAAAAAACAGAAGATACTAAATCTGTAGAACAATCTTCTTCTGAATCTAGCGCAGGGCCTAATAATCAATCGACAGGAGTAGATTTATCAAATACAGATTCATCATCAGTTGAATTTCAAGAATTCAGAAGTAAGCCTCCTCAACAACAAGATAGAGATAGCAAAGAATATATAATTAGAGGATTAGTATCTATGCTTCTTGTTGTCGCAGGAGCTATTCTTCTTGTGATTGTCATTATTACAGGAGTTAATAACAAGAAGAGAAAAAGATAGAGTTATTCATTGCAAAAATAAATATGATAGAAAAACAAAAACCAAAAATGGATATAAAAAATATGGTATTGCTAAAAATGAGTAGAAATAGTTAATTTATGAAAAATTATTTCCGTCGCTAGCTACTGGAATAAAGAGCTTAATATATTTTCTCCGGTATCGCCAGAGAAAGTATCTATCTGCTATACCAAAAATATTGACAAATTATTTTTTGTAATATAATAATGTATAAAAAAACGAAGAAAGGAGTGGTGAATCGGATATTTTTATCAGTTTATAGTTTTTATATTTCATAAACTTATTTTATATTTTATAAGGAGTGTATATTATGAAATTTAGAATCAGAAAATTTTTGACTATGTCTATGCTATTTTCTACGTTTGGTGGATTTGTTTCTGGAATGGAAGATAAACAAACATTACGTGAGGGATGGAATTTTGTGTATAAAGCAGAATGCCCTCAAGGTGATATAGATGTTATTATTTTTAATAAATTTTCTCCTAAATATTATCGTTTTAAAGAACTTTACAACAGATTTTTTGATGAAAAGTTAACAGAATTTATCTCAAAAACCTATAATGATGGAGGTTCTTGCTTAAGATGTAATCAAAGATTTGTGAATTCAAAGAACACTTCAGATGGCAATGATCCAGCATATCACTTTGAAAATTGTGATTGTAAATTATGCCATGGTTGTGCTGTGACAATGGAGAATTTTTCTGATTATAAGTGCAGCGAACATGGTAATAAATTAATAGAATCAGCAATCGGCACTATCGAATTAGCAAAAGTTGACTATGATTATTTTAAAGCTTTCCTCAAAAAGGAAGAAAATAAGGGAGAAAATAATGATGAAGATTTACAAGCATTAAATGAAAAGACTTTGGATGTTATGGCAAATGCACATCAACAATATTTAAAATCTCGAGGAAAAGACTATAATGATATAGAAAAGCTGAAGGAAGGAATTCGGGAGTATACAAATATGCAAGGCTATAATGGTGTAAAAAATTCATACGATACTACACCTAGGGCCTGCGCGTGTGATATATTAAGCTCTGCGATAAATTTTCAAAGTGGCAAAGGAGTATTCAACGGATGTCCTAATTGTCGCACTAACAATCATCCCGTATGCATACCACAATGCGGACACCCCATTTGTTTGGGATGTCTAAAGAGTCTTAAAGTTTGTTCAGAGTGCGGAACAAGTTATTATAGAATTGTCGTATTGAAAGAAGGAATAGACAAAATGTCTACCCTAGATTTTATAGATCAAAATAAGCAATGGTTCCAAGAAAATATAAAAAAATAAAGTTGGTTTAGTAGATCATCATTTATATTTTTGTCTTTATAATCCTTGACTTTTTTCATTTATGTGATATATTTAAGGAAGAGAAAGAGCAGGTAGTCCTGCTCTTAAAATTTATGAGGAAGGTATCATGTCAGAATTGTTTAATGCTTTGAAGGAAATAAATACAGAGGTTGGGATAGATTTTGATTATATGAAAGACAAAATCATTCAAGCTATATCATCTGTTTTGAAAAATAGCTATGGGATTCATGATCCATATGTCAATTTTGAAGAAGGTTCCGGCGATTTAACTGTTAAAGTTAATAAGACTGTTTGTGAATCGGTTGATGATGATATTATTCAAATATCTTTACATGATGCTTTAGATATAGATCCAGATGCAAAATTAGGAGATAGTATTCTTGCAGATGTTGATACTCGTAAATTTGGTAGAATTGCTGCTCAAACGGTTCGAAGTGTGATTCGTCAAGGAGTTCGTGATGGAGAAAAAGCTATTGTTACTCAAAAGCTGAAATGTTACGAAAAAGAGATGGTCAGTGCTAAGATAGTTAGAATGTCTGTCAAGAAAGAACTTGTTATTTTGAAGATTGGAGAATCGGAAACTTCATTACCTAAAAAAGATATTAAATATGTTTGGCCTAAAAAAGAAGGAGACTTCATAAAGGTATATGTTTCTCATATTCAAACTGATGGCAGATATCCTGTTCCTATTGTTTCGAGATCATGCCCTGAGCTTATTTCTGCTCTTTTTGCTAATGAGGTTCCCGAAATTAAAGACGGGTTGATTTCTATTAAACATGTTGCTCGTGAACCTGGAGTAAGATCAAAAATTGCAGTGGAATCTAATGATCCAGCTATTGACCCTGTTGGAACATGCATTGGTCCCAATGGATGTCGTATAAAGCCTATTATCGAAGAACTTGGAGGAGAAAAAATAGACGTTCTTCGTTATCGTGAGGATCCAATAGAATTTATTACGGCTTCTCTTTCTCCTGCCTCAGTAGTAAGTGTTACTGTGGATTCAGATGCTGATACTTCTCATAATGAGTGTACTGTTACTGTTCCTGATGATCAGTTGTCTTTGGCCATAGGAGTCAAAGGTCAAAATGTAAAGTTAGCTGCTAGATTAACGGGATGGAAAATCAATTTAAAACCTGAAAGTGGGTTTTACGGAGAGTGATTTTATGTACTTGCGTAAATGTGTCTCTTGTGGTAAACAAAGTAATAAGTTTGATTTTATTAGAATAAACAAGGTTAAAGATAAATTTTTAAAATTTAAAATATTGGTTTCTGACTGTGGATGCAGAGATTATGTTGAGGGGCGTACTGCGTATCTTTGTTCTTCTTTAGATTGTCTGAAGATAGCTAAAAAAAAATCTCGCATTGAACGAAACTTGAAGTGTAAAATTGATTCTGATGTATATGATAAGATATGTGATTTAATTTCTAAAAATTGTTGATTGGAGTTGCCTATGCTGAAAAAATATAGAATTTATGAGTTGTCTAAAGATTTTAATGTTTCTAATAAGGAGATAATAGAAATTTTGAAATCTAAGATAGGTGGCTCTTATAATCATATGACCTCTTTGAAAACTCAAGAGCTTGATTTGATATTCAATCACTATACCAAGAAATTTGAAGTAGAAGATTTTAATGATTATTTTGATCTTTCTAACAAGAAAATAGACATTGAAAAAATTGACGATAAAAGTATAAATGATAATAAAAAAGAAGTATCTGACGACGTTATTGAGCATCCTGAAGAAAAAGTGAAAAAAGATGAACCATTGCCTCAAAAAAAGGAAGAAAAAATTCGTCCTATTATTATTCAAAAGCAGCAGATAAAACGTGTGAATACGAGATCAGAATCTATTGATATTTCAAAATATGATAAAAAATATGAAGCTATGGCATCTCAGACCAATTATGGAAATTCTCTTGATTATGTTAATAAACAGAAAATTAATAGATCGAAAAATAAGAATTTCAGAAAGCATGAAAGTGAATCTGAGAGGCTTAATAGAATTAAAAAGCAGAGAGAATCTCGTCCGATTCATGTTTTAATTCCTGATGATATCCTAGTTAGTGAGTTAGCGTCAAGATTAAAAGTAACATCATCTGAATTGATTAAAAAATTAACTCATATGGGAGTAAAAGTTTCTGTAGATGATTCTATAGATTTTGATACTGCTAGTTTAGTTTCTATGGAGTTTAATGCTATAGTTGAAAAGGAAATTATAAAATCTGTAGAGGAGATAGCTATAGATGATACAGAGGATTCAGAATCTGATTTAGTTCCTAGATCTCCTGTTGTAGTTGTAATGGGACATGTAGACCATGGTAAAACTTCTATATTGGATTACATTCGTAAATCAAATGTTGCATCTCGTGAAAGTGGAGGAATTACTCAGCACATTGGAGCATATAAAGCGTCTGTTAATGGAAAATATATAACATTTTTGGATACTCCTGGACATGAAGCATTCACAAGCATGAGAGCTCGTGGAGCTAAAGCTACTGATATAGCTGTTCTTGTTGTCGCTGCAGATGACGGAATAATGCCTCAAACTGTTGAAGCTATTAACCATGCAAAAGATGCTGCTGTTTCTATTATAGTCGCCATTAACAAAATAGATAAGCCCGGTGCAGATATAGATAAGGTTAAAAGACAACTCATGAATTATAATCTTGTCCCTGAAGAATGGGGAGGAGATATAGTATGTGTTCCTGTTTCTGCTAAAACAGGAGAAGGCATTCCTGATCTTTTGGATTCCATATTGTTAATTGCGGAAATGAAAGAACTTAAAGCTAATCCGAATAGAAAAGCTTCGGGAGTTGTAATTGAATCAAAAGTAGAATCAGGTAGAGGGGTAGTGTCTACATTTCTTGTTACTAATGGATCATTACATATCGGGGATATCGTTGTCGCCGGAATCTCTGTAGGTAAAGTTAGATCTATGAACAATGAATTAGGTAAAAAAGTTAAAATTGCTGTTCCTTCTGATGCAGTTGAAATTACAGGATTAAATATAGCTCCTGATGGAGGAGATAAGTTTAATGTTGTTGATAATGATAAATTAGCTCATCAGCTTGTTGATCAAAGAAAAATTATTAGAGACAATGAGAAGTTTGGCATGTATCAAAAGGTAAATGCTAACAATATATTTGATATGATGTCTCGTCAAGATATGAAAGAGCTTAAGGTTATTATTAAAGCGGATACCAATGGTTCAGTTGAGGCTCTGAAACAATCATTGGAAAAACTCTCTAATGATGAGATCGTTGTTAATCCTATACATTGTGCTGTAGGAATTATTAATGAGTCTGATGTTATGCTCGCTAAAGCTTCAGATGCTGTTATCGTTGGATTTAATGTTAAAGTTAATTCATTGGCTCAAGATTCTGCTAACTCTCAAAAAATTGTTATAAAATTATATAAAATTATATATGATTGTATAAACGATATGAATCAATTAGTGAATAATATGCTCATTCCTGAGACAAAAGAAGTTCATGCAGGATCTGCTGAATGTCGTAAGATATTTAATATAAAGGGAGTAGGAATTATTGCAGGATGTTATGTCACTGATGGATTAATTTCAAGAGGATCATTAGTGCATGTAAAACGTAATAATGAGATTGTTGCAGATGATAAGATAGTATCCTTGAAAAAATATAAGGATGATGTAAAAGAAGCGGCTCAAGGATACGAATGTGGAATTCTTCTTGAAAAATATTCTGCTTTTGAAGTTGATGACATTATAGAGTGCTATAAAATCGAAGAAGTTGAAAAATAGGAGGAATGATGAAATCTAGGAGATCAGAAAAAGCTCAGGAAAGTATAAAACGAGAAATATCATTGACTATTTCTTCTATGAAAGATTCAAGACTCCATGATGATATTATTACTGTTTCAAAAGTAGATGTTTCGGGAGACTTTTCATTTTGTAAGGCATATATTAGTTGTTTAAAAGGAATTAATCATTCTAGGAAAATTTGTAAGGTATTAAATTTTGCTTCTGGATACATACAAAACACTGTGTCTCGTAATTTAAAAATGAGATCTATTATCAAAATTTTATTTATTCCCTGCGATTCTGAAGAATATGCGTTTAAAATGAATGATATTTTAAATAGTATGCATAGTAGCAGCTTAGAAAAGATTTCTGATTTTCTTATAAACAATGATAATTACGAAATATTAACTCATGAAATTCCTGATGGAGATGCTATTGGATCGAGTCTGTCTTTATATTTTGCTCTTAAACAGATTAATAAAAATGTTAAAATAACGTTTGATAATGAGATTCCTGATAATTTGAAGTTTATGCTTGAACATTTAGAAAATGATAATTTTGAATCTAGACATTTAATTTGCTTGGATGTCTCTGATGAAAATAGAGTGTTTGGATTAAATGGTAGAGATGTTCAAATTTGTATAGATCATCATGAAGTAAATAATTGTAAATTAGCGAATATGATTTATATAGATAAAAAATCATCATCATGTGCAGGAATAATATATGATTTGATAAAAAAAATGAATGTTTCTATAGACGAGAAAATTGCTACTGCGATTTATTTAGGAATATCATGTGATACTGGAAGATTCAAATATTCGAATGTTTCTTCGAAAGATTTTAAGGATGTATCTGAGATTTTTGACAAAATTAATGATTTTTCTGGATTAAATCATAGATTATCAGGAGGATTATCTAAGAATTTTATAAAATTTCAAAGTGAAGTTATGAAAAACTTTGAATTTATTGGATCTTGTTGCATCTCTACGATTTCTTTGGAAATGCTTAATTCTTATGGAGTTTCCTATTCTGAGATAAAGCCTATATATAATATTCTTTTGACAATTAAGGATATAGACTTTTCTATAACGATTAAACAAAAGGAAGAAAATCTCGTTAGAGTTTCACTTAGAAGTTTGAATAATGGAAAATCTCTTGAATTTGCCAAGATGTTTAATGGAGGAGGACATTCTGATGCTACAGGATTCGAAATTCATGGTAGTTTAGATTATGCTAGAAAATTAATTTTGGATAAGTTGGAGAACTTTTGTGATTGAGATTATTATATCTATATTGATAGTGCTTCTTTTGATTACATTAATTTTTGCAAATGTGAAAGTAGTTCCTCAGGCTCATGCATTTGTCATTGAAAGACTAGGAAAATATATTGACAAATAATTTTAATGTGATATAATCATGTTATGGAAATTTTGATTGATAAAATGTATGGCCCTTGCGGAGGAATAAATAACGCTTTTTCTTGTGTTTATAAATCTAGTAACAAAATTAAAATTTATGGAAACTTAGCTCATAATAGACTATTGATGAATAAATTAAAGTATAATAGAAATATAAGGGTGATTTATTCTCTAGATGATGTTTATAATTATGATACTGTTGTGATTAGATCTCATGGGATATCCTTATCTGATATGGATATTCTTAAAAAGAAGAAATGCAACATAATAGATAAGACTTGTTATAATGTAAAAAAAGTACAATCTATAGCTGAAAATGCTCAAAAAAACAACAAGACTCTAATATTAACTGGAAACAAAAATCATCCTGAGGTTAAAGGAATATCTAGCAGATGCATAAAAACATTTGTAGTTGATTCTCTTGAAAGTACTAAAAATCTCACGATGAACGTAAATTTTAATGCAGAAAATGTAGTTCTTGCATCCCAGACTACGTTTGATATAGATAAATTTAATGAAATTTCTGATTTTCTTAGAAATAAATTTAAAAATATAGAAATATATGATTCTATATGCAGAGATCATATAAACAGGAGAGAACGAATATTAAACGTCGGAAATTTTATAGATTATTGTATAGTTGTAGGAGATAAAAATAGTTCAAATTCAATGAACTTATACAAGATTGCACAGAATATTTGCGATTCTGAAATTGTAGAGGATCCTGATGATTTTGATGTTGAATCTTTAAAAGGTAGAAATAGGATATATATCACGTGTGCTGCTTCTGTTTTGAAAGAATCTGTTGAAAAGTTGATATCTAAGATAAAAAATTTGATAAATATAAAGATAAAACAAATTGTCTAATGGAGCATTCATGAAAAATATAGTATTACTAAAAATGGATAAAGATAAAATATTATATTTGCCAAAGAGATATCAATATCGAAAATTTGAAAACTATTTACAACATAGTCAGAAAAACGCTTATTCCGTTTTCACAATATCAAAAAATGTAGGACGTAGAATAATTTCTATGTTTTTTTTTATATTAATGACAGGAAAATACATAAGATCATTAAATGTTTCTGCGGAATCTGCTATAATAATGTGTGCTGATTCAAGAGATGTTATATGGTCTAAAAACGCTGACGTTCCTAGGGCTATGGCGAGCACAACGAAGATTATGACATCTTTGTTGACACTAGAAGAAGCTGCTGCTCAAGGAGAACGATCATTAGAAATAACTGATGAAATGGTACGAGTTGAAGGATCATCTATGGGTCTTAGAGTGGGAGATAAGGTGGATCTTGAAACATTGGCTAAAGGAATGTTATTGCCATCAGGAAATGATGCTGCTAATGCCGCTGCTATTTTGGTATGTGGATCAGTAGAAAAATTTCTAAAAAGAATGAATGATAGAGCAAAACAAATAGGAATGAAGAACACATTATTTTGTACTCCTTCAGGATTAGATAAAGGAGATCATCATTCTACTGCGTATGATATGGCTGTTCTAGGATCATATGCTATAGAAAATGAACAATTTGCTAAAATAGTATCAGAAAAACATTCTGTCGTTGATTTTGAAGACTCTGATAAAAAAGTATGGCTTAAGAATCATAATAAATTATTAAGTATGTATCCATATTGTGTTGGAATTAAGACGGGATTCACAAAAAAAGCGGGAAGATGTCTAGTATCATGCGCTGAAAAAGATGGAATTAGACTTGTTTGTGTAACTTTGGATGCTCCTGATGATTGGAATGATCATATTTCCCTTTATAATTTCGGATTCTCTAAAGCTAAAGTAATGAAATTCGATGATACTAATGAGTCTATAGATATAAATGTGAAAGATGGAGAAAAAACATTAAAATCTATTGGATCTACATATTTTTCAAGAACATTTGCATCAGATGTTAATCCTGTGCGTTCAATAAAGATATTCGAAAATCTGCATGCTCCAATAAAAAAGGGTCAATGTGTAGGAAAAATAATCTATAAAGTGAACGATAACGTCATAGGAGAAAATCTCTTAACTGCATTAGAAGACATAAACTGCGTAAAAAAAGGGTTCTTCAGGTCTATTTTAAATTTTTTTTGTTCATTATTCTCAAATATAATTCAATTTTTTTCAAAGTTATTTGTAAGAAAAGACAGTTGACATTTCTTTGATATAAATTATTATATATTCAGAATCGATTCTAATAATAATTTTTTTTAAAAGGAGATATTTTTATGAAATCTAGACAATCTAGAAAACTTTTGGCGTTAACTGCAATGATGTGTGGTGTATCTAGTGCATTTACTAGTGGTGCGGAAGATGTTAATTACATCAAAAATTTAATTAACAAAACGTCTGTAAATAACATGCCAAAAATGTTGCCAGATGAGAATTATTATGCAAAAGATAAAAAACAGAAAGAAAATGACCATATTCTTCAGTATTTATCATATATGAAACTTAATAATAATTGTATCAACCATTCATTTGGCAAAAGGTCTGTATATAATAAAAGAAGGTTGCCGGCATTGCCTGATGAAGATTATTATAAATCCAGCAAAGCATCTTTAAATAATATACCAAAAATTTTAACGAGTAATAAATTGGATCTTGACTATTTATGCGATAATTTTGTGAGTTCTGCTAGTTTGAAAGACAGTCGTTATTTCTGTGGTTGGTATAAAAAGGAGAAAAAAGGATTTTATAATGAAAAGTACAATGAATTCCGCAGTGCATTCTTCCAACTGATCCAAATATTTGAAACTAAAGATCCTTCTCAGATATGTAATGACGAAGTGGTTTCACTTATGAAAACGATGAGAAATGCAGTCGACGCTGTAGGTTTGTATATGCCAATTACGCTAAGGTATGGTTCGGAAATTTTTGTTCCTCTTAATTTATATGATTTTAAAAAGAAAAAGGATAAAGTAGCTAATTATCGTTTTAATTTATATGATTTTAAAAAGAAAAAGGATGAAGTAGCTAATTATCGTTTTCGTTTAGAAGAAAGCACTTTAAAATACGGATGCTTTTTATATGCTAAGTTTATTATTCCAAAAGATTGGGATAAAAAATTCAGCGATATACGTATTAGTAGTATAGATGAAATAAATTATCGTTCGCCAGGTTATGTATGTGCTACTTTTACTTTGATTTCTAATGGTTTAAAAGAATATAAAGATCTCCGTGGTGAACTGAAGGGTGATATAATGATGGGTCACTATACTTGGTTTGATTTACCTAAGGATCAAAAAACACGTTACAATTTGCCCTGCTATAGTAAAATAAAATAAAAAGGAAACTAAGTGATAGAATTATTTGGATCAGAGCAAATGTTTTTAAGCCTAAGCGGTGGAGTGTTAATCTCCATCGTGTTGGGTGTTGTAGGAACAATGGTCGTACATAATAAATTAGCATTTTTTTCAGACGCTCTAGGACACTGTATGTTTACGGGAATAGCACTAGGACATTTTTTAGGATTGAAAAATTATTATGTTTCTAATTTATTATTCGCAATTTTATTTTCAATAATAATCTCTTATTTAATAGAAAAGTCAAAATCATCTGCTGATACCGTTATAAGTGTTTTTTCATCTGCAGGATTGTCTCTTGGAGTGTTTATCTTGACTTTGAGCAGTGGAATATCAAGATATTCCGATTTTTTAATAGGAGATATTTTATCTATCAACAAATTTGAAATTATAGGAATATTAATTTTGCTGTTGCTTGTGTTCCTATTTTGGACTTTCTTATTTAATAAATTTTTGATATCGAGCTTGAATAAGGATTTAGCAGTAAGCAAATTAATAAACTATAAGTTTTATAGATCAGCATTTATGATCTTGATAGCGATAGTTGTATCTCTTGCAATTAAATGGGTTGGAATATTATTAATCAACTCGTTACTTACATTACCTGCTGCTGCCGCTAAAAATATATCAAAAAGTATGAAGCAATATTTAGTGTTATCTCTATTATTTTCACTAATTTCAGGATCATGTGGATTCATAATATCGTATCTGGTAGGAAGTTCTTGTGCTCCTGCTATAGTGTTATTTGCAACATTCATTTATTTATTATCCAATTTCGTTAATCACAAATCATAAATGCAGAATCCTGATGCTCTTAACAATCTATTTAAAACAGCAAGATTTAAATTTTCTTTTCTGGCAATATGAATATATGCTATATCTTTATTAAAATTATCTATTTTTCTTAGACTATCGAACAAAAGATTGAGTTGTTCGTCTTGTGAAAATTCTGATCCGTAAGAAATAAAATTAGATTTTATATATTTTTCATCTTCAGAGAATCCCATAGCAACACATTCACGAGAATTAACGAATTCTGCAAATTTATCTTTGGATGATTTTATTAAAACTACTTTAGTGCGAGGAGAATAATGTTTATATTTCACTCCCGGAGATTTAACATTATTAAGATCTGAAACCAAATGATCCACAGATTCGTCTATTATGATTGGTTTATTTAATACATCTGATATTTCTTTTGCAGAGATTTTTCCTGGCCTTAGCAGACGAACAGGATCAGATGTCATATCAATAACAGTTGATTCAACTCCTACAGAACAATTAGGACCTTTTAGAATGGCGGGGATTTTTCCATTCAAGTCATTTAAAACATGCATATGCGATGTGGGGCTTGGAGATCCTGAAGAATTCGCAGATGGTGCAGCTAGTGGAAACTGTACTTTTTTTATCAAATTTCTTGCTATTTCTGATTCAGGAAAACGAATGGCAACTGTTTCTAATCCTCCCGACGTAATAAATGGAACAACATCTGATTTATGAAATATCATGGTCAAAGGACCTGGCCAAAAATTATTCGCCAGTTTTTTTGCATCTTGAGGAAAATCAGAAACCAAAGAATGAATTTCTGAAATATCTGATATATGAACTATTAATGGATTATCAGAAGGGCGTCCTTTTGCTTTGAATATTTTCTTTACAGCTTCTGAATCTAGAGCATTAGCAGCCAATCCATATACAGTTTCAGTAGGAATAGCTACCACTTCTCCGTTTTTCAAAAATTCAGCAGCGACATCTATAGAATCTATAAGTAATGTATTCATTTAACCTCTTTTTTTAAGTATGCATTAATAAAATCATTAATATCTCCATCCATAACTGCTTGAACATTTCCTTTTTCCATGCCCGTTCTGTGATCTTTGACCAAAGTGTATGGCATAAATACATAAGATCTAATTTGTGATCCCCAAGTAATTTCTTTTTGAACTCCTTTGATATCTTCGATCTTCTCAAGATGCTCTCTTTCTTTGATCTCAAGAAGCTTAGATTTCAACATTTTCATAGCTTGTTCTCTGTTTTGAACTTGACTTCGTTCATTTTGACAACTCACGATGATTCCTGTAGGAATATGGGTCAATCTAACTGCAGAAGATGTTTTATTAACATGTTGACCTCCTGCTCCACTAGCACGAAATACATCCATTTTAATGTCGTCAGGAGAAATATCTATGACTATTTTGTCATCTATCTCAGGAATAACCTCAACTGCTGCAAATGATGTATGTCTACGCCCCGACGCATCGAAAGGAGAAATTCTAACAAGCCTGTGCACTCCTGATTCTCCTTTAAGAAGCCCATAAGCATTTTCTCCTTCTATCAATATAGATGCACTTTTCAGTCCTGCATCGTCTCCATCAAGAAAATCAAGCAGTTTGACTTTTTTTTTGTTTTTTTCAGCCCATCTACAATACATTCTATAAAGCATTTCATTCCAGTCTTGAGCTTCAGTGCCTCCTGATCCCGCATGAAACGTCAAAATAGCATTGCTTCCATCGTGAGGACCAGATAAAAGCATTTCCACTGTAAAATTTTCTATATCTTTAACTAGTTCTTTTATATCATTTTTTATATCATTCATAAATGATGCATCATTCTCATCATCACAAATAGAAACAAAATCGTGAATCTCATGAAATTTTTTATCCAGAGATTTGAATCCTTCTACCTTTCTCTTAGTATTTTTCAAATCTTCTAATATTGATGAAGAATCACTTCTGCTCCAAAAACTAGGATCTCCTACTGTGTTTTCAAGATCAGCAAGAGATTTTTCGTTGTTTTCAAGATCAACTGCAGACTTCAGATTGTCTATTTTTTCTTCTATATTTTTTAATTCTATAAATATTTCTTCAAATTCAACCATAAAACCACCTCAAATCCCACCAAGCCGTAATGTATCCTTTATAACCTGCTACCACATAGCAGGTGGACGTTCTTGTATCTGCATCGTGTTTCCTGAGTTTACAGGCATGCAATTCAACAGAAAGGTAAGAACTTCCCATATAAAGTTCGTAGGGTTATATGGATACCGTCCGCGAACCCGGCAGGATATATTTGTATTATATGCTTATCTAATGGTTTTTTCAATATAGAGTTGGGTTAGGGCATTGCAAAAGAGGGATAGAAATGATAAAAAGAAAAAATGGAAAGTAAAATAAAGTGTCCAAAATGTGGGAAAAAAGAAAAAGTGAAGAATGGATTTCATAGAGGAAAACAATGATATAAGTGCAAATGTTGCGGATGCAATTACATTGGATAGTAAGAATGGTTATCCTGACCATATTAAACTAAAAGCCATTAAGTACTATTTGGAAGGCAATGGATTCAGAAGAATCGAACGATTGATGGGTGTTAGCCATGTGTCTGTTATCAACTGGGTTAAACAGTTAGCTTCTACTATTCAACAGATTCCAAAGAAAAATGAAAAAGTAGACAGACGTCTTAGAGCTCGATGAAATGGTGTGTAAGCATATATAGCTTTGGACTGCTGTAAACAAAAAGACTAAGAGTTTTGAGAATCTTTGTGAAAACATTTCTCACATTGATGCTAGATTTTATGTTATAAATCAATATTCGGCCTAGGATATCATTCCTGATTATATTTAGCTCATAACCCATCAATGATATAAGTTGAAAAACGACGAATATGATTTTATAATTAGCCATACATAGATTAATTTATAGGAGTAAAATGAAAAAAATTTTTTCAAAATTTTTGACTTGTGTATTATCCATTGTAACAGTAGGAAATTTTAGGATTTTTGAAATGTGTGAAAATAAAATTGGAACACATGTACTTGTAGATATAGATAAAACAAATATGAGTGCGTACGTATATAGCGATGGTTCTGAAAATGAAACCGTAGTTTTATTAAGCGGATGGGGAACCAAAAATCCTAACGAAGATTTCAAACCATTGATTGATGAATTACGTAAAAAAAATTTAAAAGTTGTTGTGTTAGAATATTTTGGATATGGATCAAGTGATGAAACGACTAAGGAACGTTCAAATGAAAATATTTGCAATGAAATACATAAATCACTTATAGTATTAGGAATTAAATGTCCTATATTTATAGTTCATTCTATGTCAGGACTTCATATTATTAAGTATTCACTTATGTTTCCTGATGAAATAAAGGCTATTGTTGGAATAGATATGAGTTTGCCACAAAAGCAAATTGAACGTTATTCAGAAAATTTTCCGCGGCGAGAATGCTCTGGTAATATTAATCAAACTGTTATTAACCATTGGAACGAATTTTTTAATAATTCAAAGGAACTTGAAAAATCTAAATATCCTGAAAAGTTACCTGTTATAGCTTTTATAGCAACTGAACAAATTGATTCAGTAAAAAGTATGGGGTTAACTTCTTGGGAAGAAATGAATCAAAATATGATTACCAATAATGAAATTCAAAAAATTAAGATTTTAAATGGAGAACACTATCTACATCATGAACAAAAAAACGCTGAAATTATCGCTGAAAAAACTTTGGAAATTCTCTCATAACTCTATTCTTAATTAAAAACATCTTATCGTTATCGGTAAAGTACACACATATACCGTTGAATAAATGAATCGTCTTCTTCGTCATTATCTTGCTCGTTTTGCTCGCAAAACTTATTGTTGGTCTAAAAGTTTTAACATGATTATCAGTTCTGTTTTCTTATTTTTGCATCGCGATTTCTTTTTATCTATTCGCTTTTATCAATGCCAGAATAAATAAAACAAACGACAATATTAAATGAAAAAACTAAGTTGGTGCGAGTGACGGGACTTGAACCCGTACGTCATAAACACACGCCCCTCAAACGTGCCTGTCTACCAATTCCAGCACACTCGCGTATCAAATATGGTACACTATTTGAAAAAATAAAACAACGGTGGGATACTACGGGCATTGCAAAAACAGAATAGATAACTATAGAATGAAAACATGATAGAAGAAAAGAAATGCCCAAAATTTTGGAAAAAAGAAAAAGTAAAGAATAGATTTATGAAAGGAAAACAACGATATAAGTGTAAATGTTATGGATGCAATTAAACTGGTGACAAAAATAGCTATCCTGATCGTATCTTACATTTGATCCGCATACTTACACTGTGGAACGAATGAATCGTCTTCTTCGTCATTATCTAGCTCGTTTTACAAGCAAAACTTATTGTTAATCTAAAAGTCTTAATATGATTATCAATTCTACTTTTTTGTTTTTGCATTGTGACTTTTTTTATCTATCAACCTTTAGCAATGCCCATTTTGGGCATTTCTTTTCTTCTATCATATTCTCATTCTATCTTATCTATTCTGTTTTTGCAATGCCATATCCTGGTGCTGCCATTATTTCCATATTTTTTTCAGTTGTGATACAATAAGAAACATGGATGTTGGAATAGATATCGTCGAGATAAGTAGAATCAGAAAAATTGTACATAGAAACAAATTTTTTTTAGAGACTGTTTTTTCTGAAAAAGAATTGGAACAATTGAGATTGAAAAGAGATATCTATTCAAGTATTTCTTCTAGATTTAGTGCTAAAGAATCGTTTTTTAAATGCACAGGAGGAATAAAATATCTTGATTCTCTTCGTCTTATAGAAATAATAAATGATGAATCAGGAAAACCTACAATAGTTCTGAATGGCTATCTTGCTAGTAAATTTAAAAATTACGAATTTTCTGTGAGTACTTCTCATTGTAAAAATTATGCATGTTCTGTTGTTATAAAGAAGAAATTGTTAGATCAGAATCAAAAAATAAATAATGGAGACAATAAATGGTAGAAAAATTCAAAGATTTTGCAAATATGTTATATGAGAAAATAAAAGTTTCAGAATTTAAATTAGATTATGTTTCCGATTTTTGTTGTGAATTAGAAAACGATTCCACGAAATATATTATCAAATATGATTCTCCTTGCATTATTTTAGAAAATTCGGGTAAAAAGATTTCTGAATGGATGTTTAATAGTGATACATCGAACAAGGATGCAGAGTTAATTCTTGACGATTTTTGTAATTATATTGCTGGGAAAAAACAAAAAAAATTTAAAGCTGAAAAAAAAGATGGAAATTCATCAGATGAAGTTAATTTCGATTCAATGGTATCTAGAGTTCTGCAATTTTTTCCTGAAGAAAGAGATCAATATTCAAATAATTTTTCAGATTCATCAAAAATATCTGAGAAAATTAGTTTTATCAAAGAAAAAATCATTCCTCAAATTAATAATATGGTTAATAGATCTCGCGATGACAAGAGATTAGTAAGATTATTCTCAAACTTATGCAAGGATTATGCGTTTGGAGACGATGACACTAAATGTGTAGTATCTATGTTATTTTTTAACGGAATAGAAGGAAAACAATCAAGATCAAAAGTCAAAGATATGCTTCCTATGTATATGAAAAAAACTTGGATAGCTTCTGAAAGATACAGAAGATGAAGTTATTGTTTAAAGCATCTTTTGCAGGGTGTAAGTCCTTTGATTTTTGCTTCATTAAGAGACGTTAAAGAATAAGTTCCTAGGCCACATCGGCGCTTATGGTATTTCTTTCCTTTTGGAGTAACATAAACCATTTGAGAATTATTTAAATTAATATTATTATATATAGGATAGGAATAAATGAATTTTTATTCAAATCAGAAGTTTTAAAAGTCTCAGTGTTACTTAATTTAGAATCCGATATTGGTAAAACTCGATCATCAGTTTCATGTTTTAATTTGTTTTGACAATCACTCTTCAAAACTGATGTACTGATTAAATTAAAAATAATTAAATTAAATAACAATAATTTAGATATATTCATTAAAAATACACCTCTAAAAATTAATGTCATACAGCACCACCACAATGCTTTGTTCTTCTATACAACAAAACATATTTATAAAATATCATAAACATTGTTCAACATTTATTTATATTATTTCGACTTATGGGATTTCACATGTACAGTTTTTGTACTGTATGAAGATCCGTCTTTTGTGCGGATTGTTCTATCATGAGATTTAACATGGTGACGAACTCCTGAATGTCGTCCTCCACGGGCATTTACATCCACATCCGAAGAATTAATACTGGCCAGTATCAAAACAGCTGCAACTAAAAATTTATTCATACTAATTTTCCCCCTAGTCTGAAGATATTTATATTATAACATATAGTATCAAAAAAATCAAATAACAAGTAAAATTATATCATAATATGAAATAATTTATAATAAAGCTTATAGTAACAAGCCAATAACTCATGTATATTGGTAAACAAGCAAACCCATTTTTAGCAGCACCGATAGAATTTTATTTTAATGTTGATTTTGACAAAAAGTTGAAAAAAATATATTTTTTTGGTATAATATGGATGTAAAGGAGTGATTGAAATGAAAAATAAGAAACTTATTTCTAAAATTGCGTCATTGCTTTCATTGTCTATTATTTCACACAGCAATACACATGTAAGTTCTTTAAAAAAAGTATTTATTCCTGCTGCTGCAATTGTCGGAGGGGGATTAGCGGGAGCAACAAAAATCTATCGCAAATTCAGATACCACAAACTTTTACCTCAAGTTACTAAAGAAATATTAAATAGTGAATTTCAAATTCATTTTGTCGATGTTGGTGCGGCAGATTGCGCGGTGATAAGGTATAAAGATAAAAGTTGGCTAATTGATGTTGGTTATTCTTTGGGAGCCTCTACCGATATAACAAAATATTTGCCTGATATCGGAGTAACAAAGTTAAGTGGAGTTATACTTACTCATACTCATTCTGATCATTTTTGGAACCTTAAATATATAATCAACGACAAAAAACTAGATCCAGATAAATTTTATTATTCTTACTTAGATGCTCCTAAAACTCTAAAAGAAAAATATGATGCAATGTGCTATGAATCTCGCGTTAAGGAGCCAATAGAAACATTTCAAAAATCGAAAGAAAAGAAAAATTGTATTCAAGTGAAACCGGGATTTGTGATATTTCAATCAGATGATAAAAAGTTTAAAATTACGGTAATAGGGCCAGTAAACCACGATGACCATGTAAATAATAATTCGGTGGTACTCTTGATTGAATATCAAGGGAAAAAAATATTGATGATGGGAGATGCTGAAGCAAAATCCGAAAAAGAAATTATGAAATATGCAAAAGAAAAAAATATCGATATATCAAATGTTAATCTTGTTAAGATAGGACATCACGGAAGTGATACCTCATCATCCACTGAATTTGTGAAACTGACAAATCCAAATACTATAGTTTGTTCTACCGGAAAACATGATTTAAGCTTAGGTTTATATAATTTGCATGAATATCGTTCCATAATCCATAAATGGATTGACGGAAATAACAGAAATAAAGATGAAAAATGTAATGCTTTAACAACAGAAGAACAAACAAATATTATTGCTTATTACGACAATAACGATAAAGAATTAAAATATGTTCGTAAAGACAAATTATATTAAATTCTCGATTAGTTTATATTTAATTTTAGTTTTTAATTAAATGGTGCCGGTGGTGGGACTTGAACCCACACGTGGTTTCCCACAACGGATTTTGAGTCCGTCTCGTCTACCATTCCAACACACCGGCAAGCTGACTGACATGCTACCATAAAATGAAAAAAAATACAAATATTGATAACTTTGGGTCATGTACTAAAATGATTCATTTTTCTGTTTATCTTTTTTCTTTATTTTTCTGATTCCTTTCTACATATGTTTTTCGATATATAATCAAACAGTTGATATACTCTATAATATATGTATAATTAAAATAATTGGAGGTAACAATGATAGATTTTGCTCAAAGTCAGACTCGTCTTAATTTAATGAAGGCATTTGCAGGAGAATCACAAGCTCGTGAGAGATATTCTATTGCTGCATCGTTTGCTAAAAAAAAGAATATGTTCATAGTTTCAAATCTTTTTTTAACAATTGCAGATCAAGAAAAAGAACATGGAGAAATTTTCTACGAATTCTTGAAACCGTTTTCAGGAGAAAATATAAAATTTAGTGCTGATTATCCTGTAGATTTATTTGATTCAGTATTAGATTATTTAAAAAAAGCATCTCAAAATGAACGTGACGAATACGATGATCTATATAAAAAATTTGGAGAAATAGCATCGAATGAGGGATTCCCTGATATTGCTCAAAAGTTTGTTGAAATTGCTCGGATAGAACAGACGCATCATAATAAATTTAAACAATTTGCTAATTTAATTGAATCAAATGAATTGTTTAGTTCTAAAAATGGATCAGGAAAATGGGTATGTTTGAATTGTGGAAATGTTTATGAAGGATCAAATGTCCCTGAATATTGTCCTGTTTGTAATCACCCGAGAGGATACTTTTTGAAGAATGGATTATCATTCTAAAAATGTCCAAAATTCCCAGATTTATTTTCAAAAAATTAATAAACAAATTTAAATTTTCTATCTTATTTTTGATATCTGTAATATTATCTCTTGTTTGGTTATTTGTTTCGAATAAGGATAATGATAAGGGAGAAAAAAAAGTTATTTCTCCCGATTTCTCTTCTTCTGATCTTGTTGTTGATTTTCTTGATGTCGGTAAAGCTGATTGTGCTGTTATTCACGATGATAATCACGTCATAATTATAGACGGAGGACTTAAATCTTCAAAACTTTCAGTTGTAGATTACATAAAGGATAATGTTATGAAGTACAAGAAAAAAAATATAAATCTTATGGTTCTAACTCATCCTCATTCTGATCATTATGGACAACTTGCTGATGTTTTAAATGCTTTTTCTGTCAATAGATTCATTACCCCCAATTGTAAAGTTGATTTATTTGATCATAAAGGATATGAATATCTTATGAAAAAATTAAATCAGCAAAGAGATAAAATAAAAATAGATTTTATAAATCCTAAGTCTTATCTTTTATCAGGAAAGATAGATAAATCTAAAGAATCAGAATATCATTTTCAAATAGGAAGAATAAAAATAGATATTCTAGGTCCTATTAGGATAGATAACAATAAAACAAACAATAATTCTATTGTTCTGAAACTTACTTTCAAAGGAGTAAAATTTTTATTCACAGGGGATGCTGAAAAAGAAGAAGAAAAAGATTTAATAAGTTCTAATCAAGATTTGTCAGCAGATGTTTTGAAATTAGGACATCATGGAAGTAAAACATCATCTTCTATGGAATTTCTAAAAAAAGTTCATCCTAAGTTTGCTGTAGCATCTGCAGGAGATCATTATGATAAAGTTGCTATTTATCCTCAAAAAGAAGTTAAAGATAGACTTGACATATTAGGAATTCCGTATTTTGTTACAAAAGATCTTGGAACAATTAGGTTTGTTGTTACATCAAATGGAGAATTAAAAGAACCACAAATAGAGAAAAAGGAGGCAGCATGAAAATTATGGGTATCGATCTTGGAGATTCTACTACTGGAATATCAGTTTGTGATGAAAATCAAATTTTGGCATCTCCCCTTTGTATTATCGAAGAAAAAAATAAAAAGAAGTTATGTGTAAAAATTCATTCTCTTTGTATAGAAAACTCTATTAAACTTATTGTTTTGGGAAATCCTATAAACATGAATGGAACTTTTGGAAAAAGATCTATAATGGCTAAAGAATTTAAAAATCAGCTATTTCAAACAACAAAGATTGAAATAATTTTACAAGATGAACGTCTATCTACGGTATTCGCAAAAAGATGTTTTCTATCAGCAAATGTATCATCAAAGAAATATAAAAAAAGAATAGATTCCGCTTCTGCATGTTTAATTCTTCAAAATTATTTGGATTCTATAAAAAGTAGTAAAATATAGAAATTTTAATTATTTTATAACAACAGATATAAATAGATAATATCTTTGTTATTGTCTAAGATGCTATTTTTCCAAATTTTTCAATCTCAACTCCTTGATAATCATACATTTTCGAGTTTATTTTCATTTATTCGTCTAAAAATTAAGAAATTTAATCAAAAGTACTTGACAAAAAAAAAAAAAAGATATAC
>Ga0256405_10001771_pt1 | contig 55616 bp, 56 predicted proteins | sample RumenRJG_02DNA_FD_189096 | JGI IMG/M metagenome (GOLD analysis project Ga0256405, IMG submission 189096) | Bovine rumen microbial communities from Lethbridge, Alberta, Canada - RJG_02 | ecosystem: Host-associated > Mammals > Digestive system > Stomach > Rumen | place: Canada: Alberta... | reverse complement strand
GGACCGGGCTGCGGACCTCCGCTTCGGCCACGACTATGTCTTCGAGGCCTTCCTGTGCCTGATCAATGTGAATGGCTGCGGGACGATTCCCAAGCATGCCTCCGAGGTCAAGTACTGGTTCCAGAGCTACAACGTCCCGATGGCGGCGACGCTCCTGTTCGTCTTCTATCAGAACAGACAGGGCGACATCCTGTTCAAGCTCATGCTGAATGAAGTGGAAGCTGCGCTGCCGCAGCTGACTCCTGTCAGCGGCCCTTACTACCGCTGGTCGGATTTCAAGGCATGGGCGGCGGGTATGATGGCCGCCCATCCTGAAATCTAGAAACCGTTGAGGGGGATGGCGACGCTCAGCAGGAGGAAGGCCAGCCCCAGCAGCATGAACAGCAGGAGGATCTTCCACCACCATTTGAACCAGATGTCATAGGGTATCTTCGCGATGCCCAGGGCTCCCATGAGCACGGCCGAGGTGGGCGTGATCATGTTCGTGAAACCGTCGCCGAGCTGGTAGGCCAGGACCGTGGTCTGCCGGGACAGGCCCACGATGTCGGAGAAGGGGGCCATGATGGGCATCGTCAGCGCCGCCTTGGCCGTACCGGAAGGGATGAAGAGATTCAGGCAGGTCTGGATGAGGTACATCAGCGAGGCCGTGGTTCCCTTTCCGCTTCCTTCCATCGTGCCCGCCAGGGCATAGAGGATCGTATCCATGATGTGGCCGTCCTGCAGGACGATGATGATGCCGCCGGCCAGCCCCACGATGAGTGCCGCGGTGATGATGTCCTTGGCACCGGCGATGAATTCCTGGGCGACCTGGCTCGCGTTGGAGCCCATGGCGAAGCCGGAGATGAGGCCCATCGCCAGGAAGAGGGCGGAGATCTCCATCACATACCAGCCGTGCCCCAGGACGCCGACCACCAGGAAAAGGATGGTCATCATCAGGATTTCAAGCACATAGTAGAGACAGGACTTTCTGAGCAGGAAGAATCCGAGCAGGGCGTGCAGGGCGGTAAGGACCGGGACCCAGGGGAACGTGAAGCTCGATTCACCCACCTTCATGGTGGTCATCGGATAGAAGACCGAGAAGAGGATGAGGACGCCGTTGACCAGGGCGAAGGTGATCCAGCTCTCACGCGGCGTTTCAGCCTTGAACTGCGTCGTGGCGGCTTCTTCGCTGCGTCCCCGCCAGTAAGCGTCGAGCTCGTACATGGGCGAGGCCTTCGGATTGCGCTTGACCCGGGCCGCATAGACCAGCGTAACGATGATGATCAGGATCGTCAGGATCAGCCAGATGAACGCCCTGTATTCGAAGCCCGAAAAGAGCGGGAGGCCCGAGAGCCCCTGGGCGATGCCGATGGTGAAGGGATTGAAGATGGCGCCGGAAAGGCCGATGTGGGCGGCAACATAGACCATCAGCAGGCCGGTGATGGAGTCATAGCCCATCGAGATGGCCAGCGGCACGAAGATGATGACAAAAGCCAGCGTCTCCTCGCTCATGCCGAAGATCGCTCCGAAAAGGCTGAAAATGATCATCGTGGCGATGATCACGACGGGGCCGACGCCGATTCTGCGCATCAGCCCCTTCGATTCCCATTGCCGCGATTTCCGCAGGAAGGCCATGATCCCGAAGTCGATGGCCCTGCTGCTGTTCATGATCTGGAAGGCACCGCCGATGATCAGCACAAAGGCGATGATGGCCGCCTGCATCTGGAATCCCTTCAGGAAGGCGCCGAAGATCTGCCAGGTCTGGGGCGCCTGCTCCACAGGGTGATAGGACCCCGGGACGATGATATCCCGCGTGGATCCGTTGACGACCACCTCCTGGTGGTCGAACTGCCCGGCCGGCACGAACCAGGTCAAGACCCCGCACAGCAGGATCATCGAGCAGATGATGACGAAGGTGTGCGGAATCTTGACTTTGCGTTGTTTGCGTAGCTGTATCAAGGGAATGGTTTTTATGCTTGAGCAAAAATACGAAAAATTCGTATCTTTGCGCAACAATCAGCGGGTGTGTTGTAATTGGTAGCCAAGCCAGACTTAGGATCTGGTGCCGAAAGGCGTAAGGGTTCGAGTCCCTTCACCCGTACGAATTCCCGCAACCCGGAATTCACGGAGCGCGAGAAAATGGTTTCGATTGCCCTGCCTGGCGTTTTCCCGCGCGCTGCGAGGCAAAATTGCCTCACGGAGCGCGGCGATCAGCGCCCCAAGCGTCTGTTTCGCGCCCAGCCACGCTCCGCGAAATTCGGAATAACCCAGAATGATGCGGCCACTGAGTGGGGAACCGGCGTAGCGATAAGGGAGCACTGTCTTGCCGCAACTGGGGCACTGGTACTGGAAGAGGTCGGGATGTTCCAGGGTGCAGCGCACGAAGGAGCCAAGCCACACGGGATCCGGAGCCACCTCAGCCACCCACCCGCAGCTGTAGGTCATCTGGAGATAGAGGGGAATGAAATAGAACCGGTCATTGTCTTTCCACTCATCGAAGTGGGCATAGATTTCCGGGGCGTTCCGGTAGAACAGTTGGGTGTAGAGCAGTTGCTCCTGAGACGGCATTTTGCCGTCTGTCTTGAAGAAATTGTACTTTTTCATGGTACAGACTTTTTTTGATGTTGAATAATCCGCATCGCTTTACCACCGTGGCTTCTGGTTGCTCGGTTGGTGGCCCTCAAGGGGCGCTCTTGATGCACGTGCAAAGGTATGTATAATTATCGGGATATCAAAGCTGGGCGAGTGCTTTCATCTATCTCTTGAGAAAACGGTCGTATTTCTTAAACTGTTCGTCCAGAACGCCTTGGTTGATTATTGCCTCTGGATGGAAGATCTCAGTCTTGATTTTGCCCCCGGGTACGGACCAATTGCCGACGACTTCGCCGTCCAGGAGGATGACGGGCCAGAAGATGCCGGTGCTGTTGTGGGCGCGGTGGGTGTGATCGGGGTGGAGGGCGACGTGGCGGCTTTTGTATCCGATGAGGTATTCGTCGTAGGAGGGCAGCAGGGTGACTGTGCCGCTGCGGAAGCCGCGGGTGCGACTGTCTTGATGGCGGAAGAAGCGGAGGCCTTTCCAGCGCTCTTCGATGAGTTCGCTTTGGATGTCGTCCATTCCGGATTTGCAGTCGCTGATGTTCAGTCCGGTCCACCACACGAAGTCCTCCAGGGTGGCGGGGCCGTGGCTGCGAAAGTATTTTCGCGCCAGCAGGGCCAGGGCTTCGTCCTTCGGCATGGGATTCTGCTGCGGCAGTTTCATATCGACCAGGGCGTAGCTGTGTTTCATCGGGAGGAGGTCCCCGCTGCACAGCAGGCCGGAATACTCGGCCAGACGGATGTGGTAGGAGAGCCGATGCTCGTCCATGGTGATGCCTTTGTCTTTGACGGCCTCGGCAAAATCGGCCTTCTGGGCGATGCGGTTCCTTCTGAGGTAGTCGCTGAAGATCTGCTGGATAATCTCTTGCTCCGCCTCGGGGATGCTTATGCCGTTGGATTTCATCCATCCGGCCATGCCGCGAAGGGCGTTGGTGCGGCAAAACTCCAGCATCCAGCGCCAGTCCTCTCCGGAGACCAGCTGCCAGGTGGTACGGAACAGGTGGCCCCGGACTATTTTGCCCTCGTTGTAGTCTTTTTCAAATGCTTTCCCGGAGGGCTTTTTCATCCGCATCCCCACGGCCCAGCGCATCATCCGGTACTCCTGCGCCTGCACTGCACCCATCCACTCTACCACATCGTGCGGAGAGCTGAACTGCGGGCAAATGAGCTGCTGATTCAGGAGGCGTGCGGAGACGGGATTCATGGGCGGTGGGATCAAATGCTGTGAATCAGATCGTCCAGACTCCCCACAACTCCGTCAAACAGCTTGTACATCAGCTCCGGCTCCTGCTTCTCGGGCATATAGACGATGGTCTTGAGGCCCTTGCCGGCGAACCAGCCGGCTTCGGTGTGGGCGCTTCTTCCGTAGGGAAGCACCAGCACGCAGGTGTCGGCCCAGAGCATGGCGTCTTTGTCGGCTTTGAAGCCTTTCTCGGCAACGGGGTGGGTGAGGTTCTTGATGTACTCTTCCGGCTGCCAGTCCTGCCAGTTTTCATCCACATCGGCCCAGTGGAAGCCGCCGGGGTTGTCTTTGGGATTGCGGAAGTCATAGACTTCGTGACCGGCCTTCCTGAGCGCGGCCACGATTTCGGGCTGGTATGGGTTCCTCCAACTGGAGGCGACGTAGATTCTGGCCATGGGCTGTGGTTTGGTGCACACAAAGTTACGAATAATCCCTGAATTCTTCTGTCCACCCTGGGCGGAAAGAGCTTCATAAAACTTTAACATTTTTGGCACTAATTCTTTGTTTTGTGCCATTTTTGTTATAATTTTGTAGCCAGAAAAAAGAAACGATGCCCATTACGGAGAATGTCATATCGTTTGCGTCGCAGAATGGTGGCTCTTTCAGCAGGAAGGAGCTGCTGGATGCGCTGCGCTCCGATGCGTCCCTCAACGAGGCCAGTCTTTCGGCCATTCTGGCACGGCTGGTTTCAACCGGACGGCTGGTGAAGACCGGATGGGGAGCGTATTCTCTTCCGGAAGGGGCCAGGCCACCGCTTTTGATTCGCCCTCGGGAGGAGGCAATGAAGATCGGCCAGGCGCTGAAAAAGCGCTATCCGCTGGTAGATTTCTGCATTTGGGACTCCTTCTGCGTAGTGCCGCTGATGCTGCACGTGCCCAACGTGAACATCATCGTGGTGGACGTGGAGCGGGACCTTCAGGATACTTTCTTCGACGCCCTCAAGGAGATGTGCCCCTCTTTCAGCGTACTCCCGCATCCTACAAAGGAAGAATTCTTCACCTATGGAGACGGTCGCGACAGCATCGTCATCCATCCGCTTTACTCCGAATCTCCGCTGGATTCCTTCGGCGGGCTCCGCGTCCCTGCAGCCGAAAAGGTGTTGGTGGACATCGCTGTCAATCCGGAATTCGACTACCTGCAGGGCTCGGAGGTGTACACCATCTGCGAGCGGGCCTTCCGCAGCTACGCGCTGTCCCTTCCTGCCATGCTCCGTTATGCCCGCCGCCGTGGCTGCACGGAGGCTGTTCAAAAATTAATTTCCAATATCGACATGCCTGACCATGATTAACCCCGAAAGCCGTACCCTGGAGTGGATAGATTCCCTCCGCGCCCGCTATCCCTACATCAAAGACGCATCCCTGCTTGAAAAGACCATCCGGGCCTTCTCCCTGTTGGAATCGCTCTTGCGTTCCGGCTGCCCCTTCGTCTTCAAAGGGGGAACAGCATTGATGCTCCATCTAGGCTCCTCCCGCAGGCTTTCCATCGACGTGGACATTGTCTGCAAGCCAGGCACCAACATCGGGGATTATCTGGAACGTTATGCGGCCGAGTACGGATTCACCGGCGTCACGGAATTCTCCCGGCAGTCCCGCACCATGGTGCCCAAGACACACGCCTCCTACCAGTACCTGGTGTCCTATCCCTCCGGCTATACAAATAGTGAAATCCTTCTTGACGTCCTATATGAAGACATTCAGTACAATCAGGTACTGTCGATGCCTATCCAAAGCCCGCTGCTCAAGACGGACGGAGAGCCGGTGATGGTCCGGATCCCGTCGCTGGAAGACATGCTGGGCGACAAACTCACCGCCTTCGCCCCGCATACCACGGGCATCCCGTTCTTCAAAGGGGATAAGCCCTTCTCCATGGAGATAATGAAGCAACTCTTCGACATCAGCACCATCCTGGACCGCACGGGCTCCCTTGAAACCGTCCGTCGCACCTTCAACGCCATCGTCCCCATCGAGCTTGGCTACCGGGGTCTGGATGAACTCTCTGCCGCTGATGTACTTGCCGATGCCTACAACACGGCCATGAACATCTGCCTCTACGGAGCCCTGGACCGCCAGGAATACACCTGGCTCACCAGCGGAGCCCACCGCGTAAACAGTTTCATCCTCACGGAGAACTATGCCATGGAACGTGCCGTCCGGGATGCCGCCAAAGTGGCCTATCTCGCACGTCTCCTGCAGCTTGGCATTAACGAAGTGCGCCACTACACACCGGCCGACGATGCCGTCCTCGCCACGGAAATCATCGAGGATCAGGCCCTCAATAAACTCAACCGCCTCAAGAAAGTCAACATCGAGGCTTTCTTCTATGCACGTCGCCTGGAGGAACTGGGGTAGAAGCCTGCAACTCAACAATCTCCTGGAAACCCTTCATCCCCAAGGTCCGTATCGGCAACGATAAGTTCTTCAACGCTCCTCACCACCCCATCAAAAGCCGGCAAACCAGCCGGCTTCGATGTGGGCGCTGCGGCCACATGGAAGTACCAGCACGCAGGTGTCGGCTAAGGGTTACGGTGGCACCTACTGGTCATCCTCCCGACGCGGTCTGCCGGTTTTGATCTCGCCCGCCATCCTCAAACAGCCGCCGATTTGAGGATGGCGGGCGAAAAAATGCGGCTGCGCCTGTCTGTATAGTTTGTCATCCAGTTCGGAATAATTTTGTATATTTGCTGATTATGAAAAGAATATTCGTCCTCTTTTTCCTTTTGCCGGCCTTTTTCACGGCCCGCTCCCAGGAGATCCTACCCGCAGCCGTCCAAATCCCCGACCGGTCCGTATCCCTGCTGGATTACGGGGGTGTCGGCGATGGCGTCAGTTCCAATACCGAGGCTTTCCGCAAGGCCGTCGCCGCCCTTTCGAAGCAGGGCGGCGGCCACCTGATTGTTCCCGAAGGCATTTTCCTGACCGGCCCCGTCGTGCTGAAAGACTGCATCGACCTGCATCTGGAGCGGGGTGCCGTCATCCTGATGTCGCCTGACAAGCGGGATTTCCTTGAGAAGGGAAAGATACGCCCGGGCATTTCCGCCTCCAAGCGCCACGACGTGAGCATTACCGGCGCGGGCGTCATCGACGGCAACGGCGCCTGGTGGCGCCCGGTCAAACGCAGCAAGGTCAGCGATGTCGAGTGGAAGGAATTCCTGAAGATGGGCGGGACCGTCACCGAAGACGGCTCGCTCTGGTATGCCCATGGCTTGAAACATTTCCCCGATCTGGTCCCTTCGTATCTGGAACAGGAGAAAATGCGGACCCATCTGGTGCGTTTCACCGACTGCACGCGCGTGCTTGTCTCGGGCGTGACCATCCAGAACGCCCCGAAATTCCACCTGGTCCCCTCGCACAGCACCGACGTGACGATCGACGGCGTGGCCGTCCGCTGCCCCTGGAATGCGCAGAACGGCGACGGCATCGACATCATGCAGAGCCAGCGCGTGATCGTGCGTGGCTGTACGGTCGATGTGGGTGACGACGGCATCTGCCTCAAAGCCGGCGCTGGCGCCAAATCGCTTGAAGACGGGCCCTGCAAGGATATCCTGATCGAGAACAATACGGTTTATCATGCCCACGGCGGCTTTGTCATCGGCTCGGAATTCTCGGCCGGGATGGAGAACATCATCGTGCGGCACAATACCTTCTGCGGTACCGACACGGGCCTTCGCTTCAAGAGCGCACCCGAGCGCGGTGGCAAGACGAAGAACATCGTCATCAGCGACATCTATATGACCGACATCAAGGACGAAGCCGTCGTCTTCCAGACGGACTATGCCGACCGCCCGGCGGGGTATGACACGAACCAGCCCGCCACGACGCAGAACTTCCTCCCCGAATTCACGGACATCCGGATGTCGCGGATCGTCTGCCGCGGATGTGCGACGGCGGTCCGGGCCAAGGGCCCGCTCACGTCGGTCCATGGCATCACCATCGAAGACGCGGTCTTTTTCTACAACGAGCGCGCCTGCGACATCGACGATCCGGCAATGATCCGTTTCAACAATGTACGCTACCATACTTTTGACTAGAAAAACTCAGTTTACGATATGAAGAAGATTGCACTCATCACCGGCGCCACCAGCGGAATCGGTGCCGCCTGTGCCCGCAAGTTTGCCGGGGCGAAATACGATTTGATCATCACCGGCCGCCGCTAGAACCTGCTCTCGGTGATGGCCGATGAACTCACCCAGGGCTTTGGCGTGCAGGTGCTTCCGCTCGCCTTCGATGTCCGCGACCGCGAAGCGGTCCGTCGCGCCCTCGCGTCGCTGCCCGCCGACTGGTGCAGCATCGACGTGCTGATCAACAACGCCGGCCTGGCGCTCGGCCTGGAACCGGAGTATGCCGGTGATTTCACCGACTGGGAGACGATGATCGACACCAATGTCAAAGGGCTGCTCTATATGACCCGGCTCGTGGTGCCCGGCATGGTCGAACGCCAGAAAGGGCATGTGATCAATATCGGTTCCGTGGCGGGCGATGCCGCTTACGCCGGCGGGGCCGTCTATTGCGCCACGAAGGCCGCCGTTAAAGTCCTCTCGGACGGCCTCCGCATCGACCTGGCCCATACGCCGGTCCGTGTGACGAACCTCAAACCCGGCCTGGTGGAGACCAATTTCAGCAATGTCCGCTTCCACGGCGATACCGAGCGTGCCTCCAACGTGTACAAAGGCATCCAGCCGCTTACGGGCGACGACATTGCCGATGTCGCCCTCTACGCCGCCCAGGCGCCGGCCCACGTCCAGATTGCCGAAGTCCTCATCCTGGCCACCCACCAGGCCAGCGGCTCCGTCATCTGCCGAAACTAGACTTCAGCCAGGACGCCGATGCAGATGTTTCTTCGATGGATGAAAGGGCTGGGAGCAGGCATCCTGCTCCTGGCATTCATTTCGTGCGCCGACCTGCCGGGTTCCGGTGATGGGACGGTGCCGGAAGGAGATAATCAAGAGCCACCTAAAACAGAAAACCAGATGCCTGATCAGATCCATATCACGGTTTCCGGGACCACCCTCCCGGTCAGTATCGTAGACAATGCCGCCACCCGGGCGCTCGTGGAAGCCCTGCGGAAATCTTCCATCACCTTTACGGCCAGCGACTACGGTGGCTTCGAGAAGGTCGGCTCCCTGGGCCGTTCCCTCCCGGCCGCTAATTCGCAGATCACCACCCAGGCCGGCGACGTCATCCTGTACAACGGGAGCAGCATCGTCCTGTTCTACGGCAGCAATACCTGGAGCTACACCCGGCTGGGCAAGATCAAATACGCCTCGCTGGAAGACCTCAAATCCTTCCTCAAGGCCGGCGCCGGCGACATCAGCGTCAAACTGTCGCTGTAGTTTTCCTCCGCCAAACTGGCGCACGGCCGCGAAGGCTACAGCAGGAAGAACATCGCGACGCCGAGCATGGAGACGGCCACGCCCAGGAGTTCCTTGGGCTTGACCCGTTGCTTGTGGATGATGGCGTAGGGGAGGATGATCAGTACCGGCGTGAGCGCCATCAGCGTGGAGGCGATGCCGGCACGGGCGTACTGGACGGCCATCAGCGAAAGCGAGACGCCCAGGACCGGGCCGAAGAGGGTTGTCAGAATCGCGGCGCGGACGCCTTTGCGGTCGCTGCGCGTCACCTCCAGGAAATGGCGCCCCTGGCGCTGGATGAGCAGCATGATCACAAATCCCAGTCCGCCGACGATGGCGCGGATCTGCGTGGCGGCAAAAGGCATCATCGTGCCCATGACAGCCGGCATGTCGGCCGGCAGCGCCGCTTCATAGTGCTGAATGCCCACCTTGCTGAGCACCAGGCCGACGCCTTGACCGGCACCGGCGCCGAGCCCCAGCAGGATGCCCTTGAGCGGCAGGGTGAAATGCATTTTCTTGTCCTGTCCTTTGGCCAGGATGGAGATGGCGATGCCGCTGATGGTGACGAGCATGGCCAGGATCGAGCGCCAGGACAGCGTCTCTCCGAGCATGATCCAGCCTGCGATGGCGGCCATCGGCGGGGCCAGGGTCATGAACAGTTGGCCGAAACGGGCTCCGATCACCAGGTAGGAGTTGAACAGGCAGAAATCGCCGAACAGGTATCCGACCAGGGCGGAGAGCGCCAGCCACAGCCAGGTGGGGCCGTCCGCATAGCGCGGATAGGGGACCCCGATGGTCAGCCAGAGAATCAGGCCGAGAAAGACCGAGCCGAGGACAAGGCGGATTACATTGACCGTCAGGGAGCCGAGCCGGTGGCTGGCTTCGTCGGCAAAAAGCGCCGTCGCGGTCCAGCTGACCGCGACGACCAGAGAGATGATTTCACCCAGGTGTGCCATAACAATGAGGCACAAAGGTAATCAGAAATCAATACAGTGCTACCGGATGTATTCGAATTTGGAGCCGCGGCTGATGTTGCCTTTGGCCGAGACCCCCAGATCTTTGACTTTGAGCGTGGAAACGCCGGAAATCTCGTACTGGAGTTTTCCCTTGACGGCAAGCCGGCATTTCGCTACGCCGCTCAGTTCGACCGTCGCGTCGCCGGTCGTGCCCTCGATTTCGAAATTGGAGGCGCCGGAAGATTCCAGCGTCAGGTCGTCGGCATCGCCCTCGATCTTACCCGAGGAAGAACCGGAGAAGCCGGCGATCACCTTGTCGTAGTCGCCCTTGACCTGCGCTTTGGATGCGCCGGATCCCTCCAGGGTGAGCGTCTCGCTGCTGCCGTCAAAGGCCAGTTTGGAGGCACCGGAGAGGTCGAGCATGGCTTTCTCCTGGAAGGAGGCTCTCATGGAGGCCGTGGAGGCCCCGCTCAGCTGGAGGTGGATCTGTCCCTCGCCTTCGGCCTCAAAATCATTCAGCTTGGAGGCGCCGCTGATCTGGATCCGGAGCGTCTCTTCATCCAGGATCAGTTTCCCGTGGGCGTCGATGTCCACGGCTCCGCTGGCCTGGAGGCTGGTCATCTTCGGCAGGGAGATCCGGGCCTTGAGCCGGTCGGCTTCCTTGCCCAGCTTGTTCTGGATGTCGACCGGCAGGCGTTCCAGGTCGATCCGCAGCCGTTCGCCGCTTTGGGTGACGAGCAGGTAAGGCTCTATGTAGGCCGGGACTTCCACATACACTTCATAGCGGTCGGCAAAGTTCAGGTCGACGCGGAAGGAGTGGGAGACGGAAATGGTCGTGAAACCGCTGTAATCGTAGTTCTTCGAGAATCGGTCTTTGTCGGATCCGGGTTCTGCGAAAACCGGGGTCAGCATGGCGGCAAGCGCCAGGATAAGGAGCATAGTCTTTTTCATCGCAGGAATCTGTTTTCTTTGTTCAATTGTTTTCGGATTTGTCCGGCTTCGTTGAGGAGTCCGCCGTAGTACTGTTTGAGGAGCGCCGTCTTTTCGCTTGCGGACAGTTCCTCGGGAAGCTGGTCGAAGAGCGGCATGTTCTCTTCGGTCAGTTCGTGGAGAACCGCTTCCCAGTCCACCGTGCCGTTGTCGGCACCGGTGTTGTCGGCCAGCAGTTCGTAGAGTTTGCCGACCTCTTCCAGATAGGCCGCATAGACGGCTTCCGGCGTCCGCGCCCGTTCGAAGGCGTAGCGGGCATCGCTCCGCAGGCCGAGCCAGACCACGGCAGCCAGGCCGGCGGCGGCTGCAACCCAGGGAAGGAGCTTCCGGCGCGGGCGGCGCCGGGCGAGCCGTTGGGCAAGTTTCCCTTCGAAGCGGTCCTGGTGCCCTTCGGGCAGGTCGTAAAGGTCAAATTGATTGTCCATCTTCTTCTTTCAATAGCGTTAGGAGTTTCTGTTTGCCGCGCAGGAAATGAGACCGCAGCGTCGCTTCCTTCATGCCGGTATAGCTGGCAATCTCCTGATAGTCGAGCCCTTCGGCAAGGACCAGCGTCACCACCAGCCGGTAGGGGTCGGGCAGGCGCTCCATCGCCTGCAGGATCCGGGCGGCCGGAATCTCGGCCGGAATCCCGGCCGGAACCGGCGGGTCCGGCTCCGCCGCGGCCTCGAGGGCGTATTCTTCCAGGAATGTCGCTTCCCGCTTGCGTTTGCGGAGCCGGTCCACCGAAGCGCGGATGCAGGTGCGTGCAAGCCAGGCTGACACCTGTTCGGGCTTCATCGGGCGGAAGGGCATCGTCACGAACTTGAGGATCGTGTCCTGCATCACCTCTTCCGCATCCTCCGTCGTCAGGAGGATCCGGCGGCTCATGTTGAAGAGCCGGCGGCTGTGGGCCTGGTAAAACGCTGTGATCTCTTTTCGGGTCATTCTGTCTTTAAAACGTCCGCCGAAATGCTTTGTTGCAGGAATCGGCCCTTAAAATTACAAATTTTGTCTTATCTTTGCCGCCGAGTAGCGGGAAAGCCCCGCCGCAAGTGTGCTTGGAACCACTCTAAAAACAAGTAGAAAATGTCTGAAAACAACAAATCCGGACAGCAGGGGCTGTCCATCACTTTCGTCTGGCTGGCTGTCACCTTCTGTGTGTGCCTGGTAACCTCCAACCTCTTTGTCCCCCGTCTCTGGCAGGTGGGAAAGCTCTCGCTGCAACTTTCCGGCGCGGTCGTCATCTTCCCGATCTCATACATCATCAACGACTTGCTGACGGAGGTCTATGGCTATCGCCGGGCCATGCAGGTCATCTGGATGGGCTTTGCCCTGAGTGCCTTCGTGGCCGTCGCCGCCCAGCTGGTAAGCTGGCTGCCGGCGCCGATCTATCCGGAGAACCAGGCTGTCGCCGCGAATTTCAACTCCCTCTTCGGCTTGATCCCCCGTACGACGGTCGCCTCGCTGCTGGCCTTCATCCTCGGCTCGCAGATGAACGCCTGGGTGATGTCGCGCATGAAAGTGCTCCAGCAGGGAAAGGGTTTCGGCTGGCGTGCCATCCTGTCCACGCTCGGCGGCGAACTCTGCGATTCCCTGGTCTTCTATCCGCTGGCTTTCCTGGGCGTGATGCCGCTGGGTGCCATCTTCTCGATCATCCTGACCCAGGTGACGGTCAAGACGCTCTACGAGGTCCTGATCCTGCCCCTCACCGGCGTCATCGCGCGGCGCCTCAAGCAGGCGGAAGGACTGGATACCTATGATTATGATATTTCATACAATCCGTTCATCAACAAAATAGAATAATATGGAAAACGACAGAAAGAAAGAAGGACTTGGCGCCCTGGGCCACGAGACTCCGTATCGCTTCGACTATACACCCGAGGTACTTGAAACATTCTCCAACCAGCATCCCGACCTGGATTACTGGGTGCGCTTCAACTGCCCTGAATTCACCACGGTCTGCCCGATCACCGGACAGCCCGACTTCGCGGAAATCCGCATTTCTTACATTCCGGACCAGCGGATGGTCGAGAGCAAATCGCTCAAGCTGTACCTGACCAGCTTCCGCAACCACGGCGGCTTCCACGAAGACACGGTCAACACGATTCTCAAGGACCTCAAAGCCCTGATGGATCCCAAATATATCGAGGTGACCGGCCTCTTTACGCCGCGCGGCGGCATCTCCATTTACCCCTATGCCAATTACGGCCGCCCGGGTACCCACTACGAGGCCCTTGCGGTTCAGCGTTTTGCCAATCATCAATAGGGGGAGGAGAGAGAATATGAAACAGATGCTTTTCGCCGCGTGCTGCCTGGTGGCAGCACTGCCCTGCCTTGCGCAGAACCTGGAACCCCGCGAGCAGCGGAAGCCTGAGAAAGATACGATCCGGACCACGGTCATCGCCGCCGACAAAGGTGCCGGCATGCGCAGCCTGATGACCCAGGAAGCACTCATCAGCCGGGCTGACCTGCCTGAAGGACACGCCCGTACTACGGAACAACTGCTCCGCATGATGCCGGCCATCGACATCCGCGAACGGGGCGGAAAAAGCGTCCAGACGGACATCTGCATCCGGGGCGGCAACTTCGACCAGACGATGGTCCAGCTCAACGGCATCGATTTCACCGATGCCCGCACCGGCCACCAGAGCCACAGCCTGCCGGTGGATGCCGACCTGCTTTCCGGCATCGACCTGGTCGAGGGAATCGGCGGCAACACGGGCCTGACCGGCGCCGTGAACATGCGTACGCTCCGGAGCGAGCGGGATTTCCTGCGCGGCAATTTCACCTGGGGCAGCCACCGCTATTTCTATGGGAACCTGAGCGGCGCAAAGCGCTTGTCCGGCGAGCGGCTCACGCTGCTGGGCGCCGGCTCCTACCGCCGCAGCGCTGGCTACCAGGCGGGGACGGATTTCGCCAACTGGAACACCTATGCCCGGGCGACCTACATCACGCCCAAGAGCGGTACCATCGACGCGCAGGCCGGTTGGCAGAAGCGCGATTTCGGTGCTGCCGGTTTCTATTCGCTGGCTTTTCCCGACCAGTATGAGAAGACCTCCACGGCCCTGGGCTCCATCCGCTGGATGAAAGCTTCCGGCCGGCTCACGTTTGACCACTGGATCGCCTACCGCAAGAATTTCGACTGTTTCCAACTGATCCGGGGCGATGAATCCCGCGTCCCCTACAACCATCACCAGACCGACAACTACGGCGCCCACGCCGCCGTCGGCTACAACTGGGCGGCCGGCACGACGACCGTGGTGGCCAACTATGCCTCCAATGTCATCCTGAGTACGGTTCTCGGCGATCCGATCGCCGAGGGACAGATCCGCGAAAGCCGTCTTCAGGTCAAGGGCTATGACCGTACCTATACCAAATACAAGGTCCGTCATACCGGCGACGCCTTCCTCCGCCACGAATGGAGCGGCCGGACCCTGGGCATGCAGGTCTCTGCGGGTGCAGCCTTTTCTCCGTACGGCACCGCACCGCTCTGGAACGCCCATCTCGACTGGCGTCCGGTCCGCGGCTGGCATTTCGATGCGGGAGTCGCCCAGTCGATGCGGCTTCCCACCTTCACGGACCTCTATTACAATGCACCCGGGCACAAGGGCAATCCGAACCTGCAGCCGGAGCGCGCCCTCACCGGCAGGGCGGGCGTCAGCTATGCGACGGGCTGCTTCGGCGTGGCGCTGACGGGCTTCTACCGGCACGGCGACAATGTGATCGACTGGGTGCGGGAAAGTGCCCAGTCCGAGTGGCATTCCATGCAGATCACGGAACTCGATACCTATGGCGCCGACATCAAGGCGGAATACCGGGGTGAAAACCTGCTCCACCGCGCGACGCTGCTCTATGGCTATATCCGCACGGGCAAGGAGAGCGCCGGCCTGATCTCGGCCTATGCCCTCGACTATCTGCGCAACAAGCTGGGCGCGGCCCTCGACCTGCGTCCCTTCGACGGCCGGATCAACCTCCACCTGGACGGTACGCTCTACGACCGTATCGGCAATTATGCCGCGGCCGACGGCACCACGGCGGCCTACCGTCCGTATTTCCTGCTGAACGGCAACTTGAGCTACGAGTCAAAAAAATGGATCCGCAACGGATCGTTGCGGATCTATCTTGAAGCGGAGAACCTGACCGGAACCCGGTATTTCGATTTCGGCGGCCTGCTGATGCCGGGCCTCTGGTTCAATGCCGGATTCGTGGTCGAGTTGTAGGATCCTATCTGACTTTGACGACGGCGTTCATGCCGACGGTGATCGCTTCCTCATTCATCGGAATGAGGTTGTGACGCCGCGGCGGGAGCGACTTCTTGAGGCCCCGGATCACGTTTTCCATCGTGACGATCGGTTTCATCTTGAGGAAGGCGCCCAGGACGACCATGTTGTAGGCTTTGGCATTGCCCAATTTGGCGGCTTCCTCCACCGCGTCGATGCGGCAGACGGTAATGTCGGTGCGCTCGGGGTGGCGGGTGATGCCGTTGGTGTCGTAGATCAGCAGTCCGCCCGGCTTGACCTGTTTCTCGAACTTGTCCATCGACTGCTGGTTGAGGATGATGGCCGTGTCGAAGCGGCTCAGGATCGGCGAGCTGATCTTGTTGTCACTCAGGATGACGCTTACGTTGCAGGTACCGCCACGCATTTCCGGGCCGTAGGAGGGGAGCCAGGAGACTTCCTGGTCCTGCATGATGCCGCCGTAGGCGAGGATCTTGCCCATCGAGAGGACGCCCTGTCCTCCGAATCCGGCTATGATGATTTCTTCTTTCATACTGTGCACTGTTTTTATCTGTCTTTCATATCACCGAGCGGGTAGAAGGGGAACATGTTCTCTTCCATCCACTTGTTGGCTTCCACCGGGGAGATCTTCCAGCCGGAGTTGCAGGTGCTGACCACTTCCACGAAGGAGGTGCCTTTCTTCATCATCGAATTCTCGAACGCCTTGCGGATGGCGGCTTTCGTCTTGCGGACGGCGGCCGGGTTCTGGACGCTCTGGCGGGTGACGTAGCAGGTGCCTTCCAGCTGTGCGAGGAGCTCCGTGATCTTGAGCGGATAACCGTTGAGCTCGGCTTTGCGGCCATACGGCGTGGTGGCGGTTACCTGTCCCAGCAGGGTGGTCGGGGCCATCTGGCCGCCGGTCATGCCGTAGATGGCGTTGTTGATGAAGATGATGACGATGTTCTCGCCGCGGTTGCAGGCGTGCATCGTTTCGGCCGTACCGATGGAGGCCAGGTCGCCGTCACCCTGGTAGGTGAACACGTATTTGTCGGGGTTGAGGCGCTTGATGGCGGTCGCCAGGGCCGGTGCGCGGCCGTGGGCGGCTTCCTGCCAGTCGATGTCCAGATAGTTGTAGGCGAACACGGAGCAGCCCACCGGGCTGACGCCGATGGTCTTGTCCTGGATGTCCATCTCCTCGATGACCTGGGCCACCAGCTTGTGGACCACGCCGTGGGAGCAACCAGGACAATAGTGCATAATGTTGTCGGTCAGAACCGACGATTTGCCGTAAACCTTGTTTTCGGGCTTGATGATGTCATTGATGTCCATAGTCCTGATTATTTGATGAATTTGAGGAATGCTTCATAGATTTCGTCGGGGTTGGGGACTACGCCGCCCTGGCGGCCGTAGAATCCGACGGGCACGCGGCCGTTGGCAACAAGCCGTACGTCTTCGACCATCTGGCCGGCGTTGAGCTCGACCGACATGATGCTCTTGATCTGCGGAACGAGTGCGTCGATCGGTTTCTTCGGGAAGGGGAAGAGGGTGATCGGGCGCAGCAGGCCGAGCTTGATGCCGTTTTCACGGGCCATGTCCACCACGTTCTCGCAGATGCGGGACATGCAGCCGAAGGCGACGATCAGGTGTTCGGCGTCCTCGGTCTTGTAGGTGCTGTAGCGGACTTCGTTGGCTTCGATCTCGGCGTATTTCTTCTGGAGCTTGATGTTGAAGTTCTCCATGACCACCGGGTCGAGGGCCAGGGAGGTGATGATGTTGCGTTCGCGGGTCTTGGGCTTGCCGAGGGTGGCCCAGCTGTCGCACTGCTGGCGGACTTCCTCGTCGGTGCGGCGCGCTTTCTTCGGCCGGAACTCGACTTTCTCCATCATCTGGCCGATGACGCCGTCGGCCAGGATCATGGCCGGGTTGCGGTACTTGAAGGCCAGTTCGAAGGCCGTATCCACGAAATCATACATATCCTGCACGGAGGCAGGGGCCAGGACGATGAGCCGGTAGTCGCCGTGTCCGCCGCCCTTGGTGGCCTGGAAATAGTCGCCCTGGCTGGGCTGGATGGTACCCAGGCCCGGGCCGCCGCGCATGACGTTGACCACCAGGCAGGGGAGCTCGCTGCCGGCCAGATAGGTGAGGCCTTCGCACATCAGGCTGATGCCCGGGCTGGAGGAGGAGGTCATCACTTTCTTGCCGCAGGCGGCGCCGCCATAGACCATATTGATGGAGGCTGTTTCACTTTCTGCCTGGAGGACGACCATGCCGGTGCTTTCCCAGGGTTTCTCCTTCATCAGGGTTTCCATTACTTCTGACTGGGGAGTGATCGGGTAGCCGAAATAGCCGTCGGCGCCGCAGTTGATGGCTGCGTAGGCGATGGCCTCGTTACCCTTCATCAAGACTTTTTCTGCCATATTGTCGGTTTTTTTAGATTTTTACGCGATAGACGGTGATCACGGAGTCGGGGCAGACGGTCGCGCAGCTGGCGCAGCCGGTGCATTTGTCCGGTTCGACCATGTGGAGGAAGTTGTAGCCTTTGCTGTTCACCTCGTGGGAGAGCGCAATGACCCCGAATGGACAGTTGACCACGCAGACGTTGCATCCCTTGCACTTCTCCGTGTCAACGACGATAGTACCTTTTACTGCCATAGTGTTTCGGTGTTTTGATTTATATTTTGGTAAAATTTTTCGTTTTCAGTTTGCAAATATAAGCAAAATCGCCGAAACGGTCAATAAAGTGCAGTCAATTCTTTTTATTTTTACAAAATCGCTGTTTCTGCCCCAAAAAGCGTAGAAATGACAAAAGTATAAGACAAAAATACTATAAAAGAGCGGATTTATGGCGCAATTTTGCAATATCGTTTCTCCCGTATGACAAACTGACTTGCAAAAATGTCGAAATGATGGATAGAATGAAAAAACCTAAAGCTTTCCTGCTGGCCCTTCTGCTGGCGCCGGCCCTGCCGCTCTTCGCGCAGGCGCCGCTGACGCTGGAAGAATGCCGCCAGATGGCGCTCCGCACCGACAAAGGCCTGGAGCAGTCGCGTGCGAAGATCGAAATGGCCGCCTATGACCAGAAAGTCGCCCGCGCCAATTATTTCCCGAACGTCAGCGTGACGGGGACCTATATGTACAACAACCGCGACCTCGCCCTGATCGGGGATGTCCCCTCGGCGCTCCTGCAGAACGCCGGGACCCTGGTCCAGAGTGAAATCGATGCCGCGTTCGCCAATGCCGCCGGCCAGGTCGGCGGTACGATGTCGCAGGCGATGACCTCGCTGATGACGGCCATCAAGACCAATCCCGCCCTGGCGCAGGAATATATGTCCAGCCCGATGTGGCAGACCGTCCTGGGCATGCTCCAGCAGGCCGATCCCTCCGCCATCGCCGCGATGGCGCCCGATGTGGCGGAGCCCATCAACGCCATCGGACAGCAGATCGACGCGGCCCTGCATCCGGACACCCACAATCTGTGGGCTGCGGCCGTGACCGTGCAGCAGCCGGTATTCACGGGTGGAAAGATATTCTATGCCAACCGGATGGCCGCCCTCGCGAAGGAATTGGCCGAGAGCCGGTATGACCAGGAGGAAGCCGCCGTGGTGATCGATGTGGACCAGGCCTATTGGCAGATCGTTTCCATCGGCAGCAAATGCCGCCTGGCCGAAGCCTACGCCGGACTGCTGCACACGCTGCAGCACGATGTCGATGCTTCCGTGGAAGCGGGTCTGATGACCGAGGCGGATGCCCTGCAGATCCGCGTCAAGGCCAATGAAGCCGACATGCTCCTGGCCCGGTCGAAGAACGGACTGGTGCTGGCGAAGATGCTGCTCTGCAAACGGATCGGCCTTCCGCTCGATACGCAGCTTACCCTGGCCGACGAGAATCTCGAGGAGGTTCCGTCACCCGTCACCGCGGAACCCCGTTCGCTCGAGGAAATCTATCAGGCCCGGCCGGAGACCCGCAGCCTGGCACTGGCATCCCGCCTGTTCGACCGCAAGGCGAAAGTCGTCCGGGCGGACATGCTCCCGAAAGTGGCCTTGAGCGCCAACTACCTGATGACCAATCCCAACCTGTACAACGGTTTCCAGAAAACCTGGCAGGGCGGGCTCTTCAATGCAGGGGTGGTGGTCAGCGTCCCGCTTTTCCACGGCGGCGAGAATCTCTACAAGTATCGCAAGGCCCGCACGGAAGCACGCCTCTATGAGTACCAGTATGCGGATGCCTGCGAGAAAATCGAACTGCAGGTCACCCAGCAGCGGCAGATGCTGGAAGAAGCGGCCGACAAACTGAAGATGGCTTCGTCCAACCTGTCCAGCGCGGAAGAGAACCTGCGGGCGGCCACGCTCGGCTTCGAGGCCGGCGTCGTCCCGACCGAGACCGTGCTGGGCGCCCAGACGGCCTGGCTCTCCGCCCACTCCGACTGCATCGACGCCGGCATCGAACTGCAGATGGCCGCTTCCAGGCTGGCCCGCGCCGAAGGCCGCAATCTCACGGAATAAGTAATCTGATAATCTTAAAAGCAATATGTCCAAGAAAAACTATAATCTGATGATCGGCGTGGGTGCGCTGGTCGTCATTATCATCCTCGTCGCGCTGGTCGGTTATTTCGTGTCCCGTCCCAGACCAGTCGTCATCCAGGGAGAAGCGGAAGCGGCTTCCTACCGGATATCCGGCAAGGTGGCCGGCCGTATCGAAGAATTCCGGGCGGAGGAAGGCGATACCGTCCGCAAGGGCGATACCCTGGTGCTGATCGATTCTCCGGAAATCCGTTCGAAGATCGCCGAGGCGGAAGCCGCCCGGGCGGCGGCCGTCGCCCAGCGCAACAAAGCCTACAACGGCGCCCAGCGGGAACAGATCACCGGCGCCTACGAATTGTGGCAGAAGGCCCTTGTCGGCGAGGAAGTGATGCGCAAGTCGCTCGCACGCGTGGAAAAGCTGCACGGACAGAAGGTCGTCTCCGACCAGAAATACGATGAGACCAAAGCGCAGTACGACGCCGCCGTCGCGACGGCCGCCGCCGCCAAGAGCCAGTACGACATGGCCGTGCGGGGTGCCCGCCAGGAAGACAAGGATGCGGCCGTGGCGCTGGTGGAACGCGCCAATGCCGCCGTTGACCTGGTGAACGCCTATCTCGACGAGATCGTCCTCGTGTCGCCGGCCGACGGGGTCGTGTCGAACCGCTATCCGAAAGTCGGCGAACTGGTGGGGCAGGGCTCTCCGATCATGACCATCGAGGACCTGCACGACATGTGGTTCACTTTCAACATCCGGGAAGACCGTCTCCACAGCCTCAAGAACGGCGACAAGGTGGAACTTCAGATTCCGGCGCTGGACGGCCGCAAGATCCGGGCGACGGTCTATTACCTGGCGGTCCGGGAGTCGTATGCCACCTGGCGGGCGACCCGCGATGCGGGCGAATACGACACGAAGACCTTTGAGGTCCGGCTCCGCCCCGACGAATATGTAGCGGGACTCCGTCCCGGAATGACAGCGCTTTTCATCAGCGGGGAGTAGCAGGACGATGACACCCAAATGGCTTGTTGACATCGGAAAAGTCATCCGGCGGGAATTCCGCCTGATCCGGCTGCGCCCGCTCTATTTCCTGGGCTCGGTGGGAACGATGACGGTCGCCGCACTGTTCTTCCTGACCTTTTTCACGGAAGGGCTCCCGCAGGACCTGCCCGTGGGCGTGGTGGATCTGGACCAGACGTCCACATCCCGGAATTTCCGGCAGCAGCTCGACGCGACCCAGCGCTCCCGCGTGGTGGATTTCGAGAGCTTCCCGGAGGCCCGAAGGGCCCTGGAGCGCGGTGATATCAATGGTTTCGTGGTCATCCCCGCCCATTTCAATGCGGATGTGCAGGCCTTCCGCTGCCCGAAGATGGGCGTCTATGTCAACACGAAGAATCCTTTTGTCGGCGGCGCCCTGGCCTACAAGGACCTGCTGACGATGGTCAATCTGACCAACGGGGCGGTGCAGCGCGAGGCGCTTCGCGCCCGCGGTGTGCCTGACGACCGGATCATGGTCCGCATCCAGCCTTTCGAAATCGATACCCACACCATCGGCAACGCCTCCGGCAGCTATGCCTATTATCTGGTCAATATGATCCTCTCGGCGATTCTGGCGATGAGCGTCGTGCTTGTGACCATCTATTCGGTCGGTGCGGAACTCAAGTACGGCACTTCGACCGAACTGCTTGAAACCGCCGGCGATTCGGTGGGAACCGCCCTGCTGGGGAAACTGCTGCCCTATACCGTCCTCTTCGCCCTGCTGGGAAGCCTGCTGGAGCTGATGCTCTTCGGCTGGGCCGGTTATCCGATCAAGGGCAGCGTCGGCTGGATGATCCTGGCCGTTACGGTGATGGTCCTCGCTTACCAGTCCGTGGCCGTATTCATCATTTCGATGGTCCCGACCCTGCGGCTGTCCATCAGCATCTGCTCCCTGTACAGCGTGCTGGGCATTACCTTCGCCTGCTTTACGCTGCCGCTGACCGCCCTTCCGCCGGCCTTGCAGGGCCTGTCGGTCATCTTCCCGCTCCGCTTTTACTACCAGATCTATACGCGGGAAGTGATCTACGGAAGCGGCTTTGCCGGCTGGTGGGTCTATCTGGTCTGCCTGCTGGTCTTCCTCATCCTGCCGTACCTTTCGTCGCATCGGCTCTACAATGCCTTTAAATATCAGAATTATCCGAAGGACTAAGAACGATGAAACAAAATAGAATAAGCTATGCGGGCCGCTGGTTCCGCGACTTTCTGGGCATTCTGGCCAATGAACTGAAACTGATCTGGTCGGACGGCGGCGTGATGCTGATCTTCTGCTTCGCCGGACTGATCTATCCGCTGCTCTACAGCTGGATGTACGGGAACGGGATGGTGGACGAGATGCCCGTGGCCGTGGTGGATCTTTCCCAGGGCGAATACAGCCGGCGCTATGTCCGGGAAGTGGATGCCTGCCGGGAATGCCGGATCGCCTACGACTGCGTCAGCATGGCGGAGGCGGAGGATCTGATGGCCCGCCAGAAAATCCACGGCATCATCTGCATACCGGCCGATTTCGACCGGAATATCGTCCGGCAGGACAAGGCCGTCATCTCGACCTTCGCGGACATGTCCAGTTTCCTATATTACAAGAGCCTGATGGTGGCCACCAACAAGGTGATGCTCGACGAGGTCCATAAGATCCAGGCGGAGCATTACGCGGCGGCCGGCTTTGCCGGCATCGACGCGGCCCAGCTGATCACGCCGGTCGAATACGATGAGCAGCTGCGCTACAACCCGGCGATGTCCTATACCCTCTTCTTCGTACCGATGGTGCTGATGATGATCCTCCAGCAGGTGATGTTCTATGGATCGGCGATGCTGGCCGGGACGCTGCGCGAGCAGCACCGCAGTTTCGCGCGCCTGACCGACAATCTGAGCGGCTTTGGCATAGGGCGCGTGGTCCTCGGACGCGGCGCTGCCTATTTCCTGGTGTTCATGGGCCTGGGTGTGTATGGCACGCTGCTGGTGCCGCACCTGTTCCACCTGCCGCAGGCGGCCGACTGGACGGCCGTCCTGGTCCTGCTCCTGTTCTACGTGGCCGACATCATCTTTTTCAGCTTCACCTGGTCCACGGTCATCGACCGGCGGGAGACGGTCTTCGTGCTCTTCCTCTTCATGTCACCGATCGCGGTCTTCCTGACGGGCCTTACCTGGCCGGCCTCGAATTTCCCGCCGTTCTGGCACTGGGTCTCCTATCTGTTCCCGAGTACTTTCGGCTGCAAGGCGTTCCTCACCCTTTCGAATGCCGGCACGCTTTCCGCCATTGCTCCCGAGATCAAGGCGATGACCCTCCAGACCGTCATCTACTACCTGCTGGCCAGCCTGGCCGTTTTGTTCGAAAATCGTTGGCTCGACCGGAAAAATTCTTAACTTGCAGACAAAATCCCCTCAGGCCATGGACAGTCCCTTCTACAATATGGAGCTTGCGCAGTTCAAGGAACTCTTTACCGACGAGCGTCAGGTCGCCCTCGGCGATGATTTCTGCATCGTTGACGTGCGTTACGATGAAAAACTGCTCAAATTGCAGTCGCCCGTCCGCCTGGATGCCTATCTGGTCCTGTTCTGCATCCGCGGGCACGTCCGGCTGAACGTCAATATGAAGGAATTCGTGATAGAAGAAGACCAGATCGCCCTGATGATCCCCGGTTACATCGGCCAGGTCGTCGATGTGGAAGTGGACGACAAGTCCCAGCTTCACTATGTCATGGTTGCCATGAGCCGCCGCTACCTCTCGGCGCTTCACCTGGACCTGAACCGGATCTTTGCGGAGGGGACGGCGCTGCTCAACAACCCCTGCGTCCGGCTTTCGGCCGATGAGAAGCGCATCGCGATGCGCTATCTGGAGCTGGGGACGATCGTCCTGGGTTCCGATGTCCCCAACAAGCGGGAGTGCCTCGGATCCCTGATCTCTTCGCTGTTCTATCTGTCGGAAGGCGTATTCAACAAGCGGATGGACCTGGCCCGCCAGGATACCGTCGTCCCGCATTCGCGTGCGGAAGATGTCTTCAACAAGTTCCTGCGCCTGCTGGCCGACTATCACACCCGGGAGCGGAGCGTCAGCTTCTATGCCAGCAAGCTCTGCCTGAGTCCCAAGTATTTCTCAAAACTGATCAAGACTGCCAGCGGTCGCAGTGCGCCGGAATGGATCGGCCATTATGTCATCCTGGAGGCCAAGAATTACCTGAAGTATTCGGATATGTCGATCAAGCAGATCGTCTGGCAGCTCCATTTTTCCGACCAGCCCACCTTTACCAAGTTCTTCAAGGCCCACACAGGGATGACACCTGCGCAGTTCCGGAAAAACTGACGGTCCGTATCAGAGGATCAGGTCGTCTGCCGTGATCTTGGGTACATAGTGGACGCCGTTTTCCCGGTAGTATTTCAACGGCTGGCCCTCGTGCACCGGCACGAGTTCGATTTTTTCGGCGGGCTTTCCGATGGCCAGGATGAGCACCGGTTCACAGGACAAGCAGAAGGTCTCCGCGACTTTGTCCTTGTTGAACGCGCCGATGCAGATGCCGCCGAGGCCCATCTCCACGGCCTTGAGCAACATACTCTGCGCAGCGATGCCGACGTCCATATGGACCCACTTGTCGGGCGTGACGGTGCTGCAGAGGATGATGAAAGCCTCCGGTTCCGTGCCGGGGAAGGGGAGATGCAGTTCGGGCAGGGCCGCGCCGAGTTTGTAGAGACCCTGCATCTTTTCGGATCCTTCTCCGCGGGTCAGCAGTTTGAAGCGCAGCACCTGCTGGTTGCGGCCCGAGGGGATTTTGGTACAGACTTCCACGATGCGGTGCAGCTGGGCCTGCGTGACGACGCAGCTTTTGTCGTAGCCGCGATAACTGCGGTTCTGCCGTAGCAGCGTTCCGAGCGAGGCGCTGTGTTTTTTTGCCGCAGGCTTGCTGCGGAATTCTTCGAATTTCTTTTCCAGATAATTGTCAGCCATTGTTGTTTGTACAATTTCTTGATGGCTGTTTTGCTTCTGTGCCGCTCACCTTCGCCGGCAAAGCCGGCTCGCCCCTCCCAAGCAAGCTTGGGCCCCTCCCGTTCATGGGCCACGGGCGGCCACGTTCGCTGCACAGAAGCAAAACAGCCATCGATCGTTGCGTATTTACAGATATAACAGGATGCCTGCGGCGGCGGATAGGACGATCATCAGGATGGAATCGACCTTGAACCAGGTCGCGATGAAACAGACGACGAAGATGGCATAGCTCTTCCAGTCGATGAAGGTCTCGCCGTTGAGGAAAAGCAGGGCGGCCGCACCGATCATCCCGCAGATCATCGGCTTCATCCATTTCATCGCCCCTTGCATGTAGGCGTTGCTTTTCAGGCGGTTGTAGAAAATGGTGATCAAGACCATCAGGGTCAGCGGCGGCAGGCTGACGGCAAAGGTCGTCAACATCGAGCCCCAGATGTTGCCCGTCACGGTGTAGCCTACATACGTGGCGCAGTTGATGGCGATCGGACCGGGTGTCATCTGTGACACGGCGACAATGTCGGCCAGTTCCGTGGCCGTCATCCAGCCGTGGCGCGTGACCATCTCGTTCTGGATGAGCGACAGCATCGCATAGCCGCCGCCGAAGCCGAAGAACCCGATCTTCAGGTAGGAGAGGAAGAGTTGCAGATAGATCATTCCGCACCTCCTTTCCCGTCCGGACGGGGCTTTTCATACCAGGTCAGCACCACACCGGCCAGGGCGCCGGCCAGGATGAACCAGATGGGGGAGACCCCCGCGTAGCAGATGACGCCGGCCACCGCAACGGCCAGCAGCATAAAATACCACGGAAGCCGCTTGAGCATATTGATGAACGGCACGGCGATCAGGGCAATGACGGCGGGCCGGATGCCTTTGAAAGCGGCCTCCACATAGCGGTTCCCGCGGAATCCGCTCAAGTACATTGCAATCAGCAGGATAATCAGGAACGAGGGCAGCACGGCGCCCAGCACGGCGAAGAGCGAGCCCCACCAGCCTTTCAACTTGTAGCCCACGAAGACGGCCGTGTTGAGGGCAAAAGGACCGGGGGCCGACGAGGCAAGGGCGAACTGGTCGTAAAACTCGTCGCGCTCGAACCACTTGCGGCGGTCCACCACCTCCTTCTCGATCATCGGAATCATCGCATACCCGCTGCCGAAGGTGAAGGCACCGATCTTGAAGAACGTCCAGAAGAGTTGCAGCAGTGTCTTCATAGGTGGATCCAGATATCCTCCATCAGGGCCTGCAGCGCCTGGCGGTCGGCCATCAGGGTGCGGAGTTCGGCCAGGCGGCGGGCGTTTTCCGATTCGGCGAACCAAAGCTTCAGGTAGCCGCCTTCGCCGTATTTCTCCTTCAGGTGCGCCTCTGCGCGCGCGAAGTGCCCGGCCTTGTCGAGTTCGGGATAATGCTCCAGCCCGTATTGCAGGGTGCGGAGCACGATGGTCCTCGGGTCGATCTGCCGGTCTGCTTCGGCTACGATGCGTCCGTAGAGGGAGCGGGGCGCGCTTTTCGCGGAGGCCCGGTGGTCTTCCACGGCCTCTTTCATCGTCTGGAGCTGTTCGGGGCTAAAGTATTTCGGGAGTTCCGGGTCTGCCATCAGGATCTTGCCCGAATCGATATGGTGATTCTCCCGGCCGTTCACGATGCCCAGGTCGTGGTAGGCGGCGATGACATAGACCATGTCGCGGTCCACTTCGGTACCTTGTGCGGCGAGCATGTCGGCCAGGGCGGCACTCTGGCTGATCACCGTATTGATATGGTCCAGTTGGTGCGCCTTGTCAAAATGCGTGTAGCGCGGCAGGATCTCCCGCGCAATATAATCTTTGAGTTTCGGATTCATTGCTGCAAAGATACGAAAAACCGGATAGTTTGTTAACTTTGCCCTATGAAGCGTGCGGCACCGTTCGTCAAGACTCCCTTTCTGCGCTGGCTGGTCCGGATCATCCTGTGCCTGCTTGCATTCAGCATCCTGCTTGTACTGGTGCTCAAATGGGTTCCTGTCCGCTATACCCCGCTGATGCTCAAGCGCAGCATCGAATACCGCGCCGACAGCAGCTTCCATACGCAAAAGGCCTGGGTGCCGCTCCAGTCGTTTCCCCCGGCACTGCGCAAAGCCGTCATCCGGACGGAAGACCGGCATTTCTGTTACCATCACGGTTTCCGTTTCGATTCACTGCTCAACGCTGCGACGGTCCGCCGCATATGGCAGGACCACAGGCGGGATGGCAAGCCCCTGCGGGGGTTCAGTACCATTTCCCAGCAGACGGCCAAGAATGTGTTCACATTCGGCGCACAAAATGTCTTTCGGAAGGTGGTCGAGGCGTGGTGGACCGTCCTGATCGAAGTGATCTGGGGCAAGCCGCGTATCCTGGAAGTCTATCTCAATGTGGTTGAAACCGGTGTGGGGATGTATGGCCTCGAAACGGCGGCGCAGGTTTATTATGGGATTCCGGCTTCGGAACTGGATTTGAAACGGTCTTTCGACCTGGCCACCTGCCTGCGCAATCCGCGCCTGCTTTCGCCGCTGGAGCAACCCGATGCGGCGCACCGGGAGCTGTGGGACCTGCAGGCCGTCCGCATGCAGAATCTTCCCAATGAGCAATTCCCGGACTGGGTGGAAGAATAAAACGTGCCTGCGGCTTTCACCGCAGACACGCAGCACCCTTTATCGCAGCGGCAGTCCAGAGCCCGGTTCGATTTCCGGTTGCGGGGGCAAAGTAAACCATTTCTTCCCGGAATTGCTTAACAGAAAAGCAATTTTTTATACAAAAAAATAAAAACTTTATCGCTATCTTTGTCGGGTCCTTCGGGACCTTGATACACTTTTGACAGCGTTCAGCCTGTCCGCTCGAACCGAATCTGGACAATTCAAATCGAGTCGCGGATGGAAGCGGAACGCTTGCACTGGGCTATTCGTCGGCCTTCGGCCACGCTATAGCGAAGTGTGAGCCGTTCATCCTACCCGACACTCGAGGCAGTCCAGAGCCCGGTTCATCGGTTACGGCTGTGATGGCCCACACTTTTTTATGCAACCGACCGATACCTCCGTCTCTTCGCTCTTTGCGGCAAAACGTCTGTCGAGCCGCCTGCGCACGGCCTTGACGGAGAACGGGTTCACGGATCTGAAGGAATTCACCCTCTACGATCTGAGCCGCATCCGCCTGCTTCGCGGCTTCGGCCCCGCCACGACGGAAGAATTGCTCCAGCTTTTGACGGAATTATTTGGAAATAACGCGGATACATACTAACTTTGGAGTATGTTCGTCCGTCGCAAGATAAACCGCTCAGGTACCATCAGCATCAGCGTCGTGGACAAGAGCCGCGGCCGCTATGAGGTGGTCCGTTCGTTTGGCGCAGCCAAAACGGCGGCGGAAGCCGACTTGCTCGAGAACCGGGCCCGTGAATTCGTGCGGGAGCAGACCGGGGAACCTGAAACCCTTTTCGACAAGATGGACGAGGCGCAGCTTCGCGATTACGCCGCCACGCTCGAACAGGGGCGCATCGAACTGGCCGGCCCCGAACTCTTTTTCGGTCCCGTCTTTGACCGCCTCGGCCTGGGAACGGGCCGGGATCCGCTGTTCCGTCATCTTGTCCTTTGCCGGCTCTTCGATCCGGGAAGCAAGCGTCGCGCGGCGGACTATGTACGGCGCTATCTGGGGCAGGAGATTGACGACGCCCGGATCTATCGCTGTGTGGACGGCCTCCGCCTGACGGATTTCCTTTTGGGCACGGAGGAAGAGGCTGCCCGCGCGGGCTGTTTCCTGTTTCCGCTTGAAACCGTGGCGGCCGATGCCGCCGACGGCAGCCTGCCCGCCCGCCCGAAGGGCCGCAAACCGCGTTTGCCACGCCTGCAGGCAGCGCTGATGGTTTCCGACCAGGACCGTCCGCTGGCCTGCCGGATGATCGCCCGGGACCTTCCGGAAGAGAAACTGTATCAGACCCTTCGCCGCTTTTTCAAAAAATGCCGCGTCAGCGAGCCCTCGGTCGTCTTCGATGAGGATCCCTTCCTTCCGCAGTTTTTCCAAATGAATGAAATGGACCTCGACATCCGGCCGTTCCACCGCCGGGTGAAGGGCCGCATCGAAGGCCATCTGTGCATCTGCCTGGCGGCCTATGCGATCCGGCGGGAAGTGGAACAGATGATCCGCGACCGCATGGCCCGGTTCTCTTTCGACCAGGTGTGCGAGGCCGCCCGCACGATGTACCGCCTGAACTACATCTCGCCCTACACCCGCCGCCCCAAATCCGTCCTCATCCAGCCCACACCCCTCCAGAAGCAACTTCTTGAATCGTGTTACTGATTCTGCTCCCAGTTTCGGCTTATATGGCTTGAATACTGGGGCTCCGCCCCAACCCCCGCGCCTCCCGGCCTTAGTACTTTGCTAACGCTGGGAGTCGTGCGTTTATGAGATGTGGTCAGCAAAGTACCGGCCTCCGGCGGTCCGCTGATGCGGACTTGATGATTCTCGGAACAGGTAATCGATTATGCTGCAAGTTGAGGCTTATATGGCTTGAAGACCTTAGCCACCCTCGGCTATTAGAGGGAGGGGCCCAAAATCTCGGATTTTGGGAGGGGTCGAGCGTAGCGAGACGGTCTGAAAGACATATAAGCCGAAACTGGAAGCATAATCTTTTCAGTATCAAAAATACTGATAGAATTTGGCGATCGACTCCATGCCCTTGAAGAGCTGGTCGATGAGATAACTCTCGTTGGGGGAGTGGATGAAGTCGCGTTCGAGGCCGAAGCCCATCAGCAGCGGGTCGGCATGGAGCGCGCGCTGCATTTCCGCCAGGATGGCGATGCTGCCGCCGCCCCGGCTGGGAACCGGTTCGATGCCATAGACTTCCGCCACGGCGCGCGAAGCCGCCTGGTACGCCTTCGAAGAGATGGGGATGAGGAAGCCGTCTCCGCCGTGCTTCTCCTGCACCTCGACCGTCACGCCCTTGGGTGCGATGGCCTTAAAGTGCCGGGCGAAGAGCTTGGCGATGGTCGCGGAGTCCTGATTCGGGACCAGGCGCATCGAGATCTTGGCGTGCGCCTCGCTGGGGATGACCGTCTTGGAACCTTCCCCGGTATAGCCGCCCCAGATGCCGTTCACGTCGAGGCAGGGACGGATGCCCACGCGTTCGAGCGTCGTGTATCCTTTTTCCCCCGTGAGCGCTTTCACGCCGATGTTGTCCATGTATTCCTGCGCATTGTAGGGCGCCCGGCCCAGCATCTTGCGGTCCTTGCGGCTGAGTTCCACCACATCGTCGTAGAATCCTTTCACCGTGATGTGGCCGTCCGCATCGATGAGCGAATCGATCATCTTGCAGAGCGTATTGATGGGGTTGTACACCGCGCCGCCGTAGTGGCCGGAGTGCAGGTCTTTCTTCGGGCCGGTGACCTTGACTTCCATGTAGCAGATACCGCGCATGCCGCAGTTGATCGAAGGGATCTTGTCGCTGAGCATCGTGGTGTCGGAGACCAGGATGATATCGCAGGCGAGCAGCTTCTTGTGGGTCTTGATCCATTTCGAGAGGGCGGCCGAGCCCATCTCCTCTTCGCCCTCCAGGATGAACTTGATGTTGTGGCGGAGCCGGCCGGTGCGTACCAGGTATTCAAAAGCCTTGAGGTGCATGAAGGTCTGTCCCTTGTCGTCGTTTGCGCCGCGGGCGTAGATGGCCCCGTCACGGATCTCGGGTTCGAAAGGATTGGAGTTCCAGAGATTGAGCGGATCGACCGGCATCACATCGTAGTGGCCGTAAACCAGGATGGTAGGTGCTTTCGGATCGTATTTCTTCTCGGCGAAGACGACCGGGTGGCCGGTGGTCTCATAGACGGCGGCGCGGTCGGCACCGGCCTCTTTCAGCAGTTCGACCAGCCGTTCGGCGCAGCGGTACATGTCGGGGCGGTGGGCTGACTCCGAGCTGATGGAAGGGATGCGGAGCAGGGAGAAAAGTTCGTCGAAGAAGCGTTCTTTGTTCTGTTCAATGTATTGTTTCATACCGATTTTATTTGCTAATTCCTACAAATATAGTGATTTTTTTATAACTTTGCACCCCTTACGAAATAGAAAAACACAATTACGATAATGGAAGTAACGAAAAACCAGGTTGACGACCTCAACATGACCGTCAGCATCGCCCTCGACAAGAACGATTGGGCTGAACCCCGGAAGAAGAAATTGAACGAGTACCGCCGCAATGCGGACATCCGCGGCTTCCGCCGCGGCATGGCTCCGATGTCGCTCATCGAGAAGATCCATGGCGGACAGGCGCTCGGCGAAGCGGTGAACACCCTCGTGACCGACGCCCTCAATCATTTCATCGACGAGAACAAACTCAATCTCATCGGCGAACCGCTCCCGAGCGAAAAGCAGGTGGACAACAACTGGGATGATCCCGACAAGTTCTCGTTCGACTTCGACCTGGCAGTGGCCCCCGAGGTCAAACTCACGGTTTCGGCCGACGACAAGATTCCCTATTACAATGTCACCATCACCGACGAAGCCCTCAAGGATTACCGCCACGGCCTGCTCAAGCAGTTCGGCCAGCTCGAGAGCGGTGAGGCCGCCGGGGAAGACGACTTCGTGGTCGCCGACTTCGTCAGCGGCGAGCAGAAGGTGGAAGGCGCCTATGTCGCCCTGCGCAGTATGTCGGACGAAGGCAAGAAGGATTTCGTGGGCCTGAAGAAGGGCGACGTCCGCACGGTGGACATCGTCAAGTCCTTCCCCAACGAAGCCGATCGCGCCGCGATGTTCCATGTCAAGAAAGAGGAACTCGACACGCTCCCCGCAGAATGGACGATGACGGTAAATGATGTCAAGACCTTTGTCGATGCCCCGCTGACCCAGGCCACCTTCGACCAGATTTTCGGCGAAGGCAAGTGCAAGGACGAGGCTGAATTCGACGCCAAGGTCCGGGAACGCCTGCAGGAAGAATACAGCCGCGAAAGCGACTACCGCTTCATGCTCGACGCCAAGGAATACCTCATCGGCAAGGCCGCCATCCAGCTTCCCGACGCATTCATGAAGCGCTGGATCAAGACCGCCAACGAAGACAAGTTCACCATGGAGCAGATCGAGGCCGAATATGACCTCTTCGCCAAGGATTTCCGCTGGAACATGATCCGCACCAAGCTCATGAAGGACCAGGACATGAAGGTCTCGAAAGAAGACCTGATGAAAGAGGCCATGTCGATGGCATCCTACCAGTTCGCCATGTACGGCATGCAGAACGTTCCGGAAGAGCACCTGACCCGCTATGCCGAGCAGCTGCTGGGCGACCGCCAGCAGGCCGAGCGCATCGTCGAGCGCGTTGAGGACGACCTCGTCCTGAACTGGCTCCGCGGTACCGCCACCCTCGAGAAGAAGGACATCTCCCTCGAAGAGATGCGTGAACTCACGAAATAATCCTGCAAACCCTTAAAAGACAGATTGCCGAAATGACCGAATTCGAGAAATACGCCATCCGCGGACGCGGCATCAGCTCGCTCAGCATGCATCGCTTCAACTCGCTCTATGCAAGCTACATGAATCCGATGATCATCGAGGAGCGCCAGCTCAATGTCGCCCAGATGGATGTCTTCAGCCGCTTGATGATGGACCGCATCATCTTCCTGGGCTGCCCCATCAACGACGACGTGGCCAACATCATCCAGGCCCAGCTCCTGTTCCTGGAGAGCAATGATCCGAAAGCCGACATTATGCTCTATATCAACTCGCCGGGTGGCGTGGTCTATTCCGGTCTGGGCATTTATGATACGATGCAGACCATCCAGCCCGACGTGGCCACCATCTGCACCGGCATGGCCGCCTCGATGGCCTCGATCCTGCTGGCCGCCGGCGCCAAGGGCAAGCGTTCCGCGCTTCCGCACTCCCGCGTGATGATCCACCAGCCGATGGGCGGCGCCGAGGGACAGGCCTCCGAGATGGAAATCACCGTCCGCGAGATCGTCAAACTCAAGAAGGAACTCTACCAGATCCTGTGCGACCACACCGGCAAGCCGATGGAACAGATCGTCAAGGACGCCGACCGCGACTTCTGGATGACCGCCGAAGAGGCGCGCAAGTACGGGATGGTGGACCGCATCGTGGAGAAGAGCAAGAATGGCAAAGAAGAAAGATAATCACGAAGGCGGCGACCATTGCGCTTTCTGCGGTCGCGGACAGGATGAAGTCGATCTGCTGATCTCGGCCGGGGAGGTGGCCATCTGCTCCGACTGCGCCCGGATGGCCTACGAATATGCGAAGGAGGCCCTCAATCCGGGCGAAGACCATATCCGTACCAACGGGAAGATCGTCGGCGAGAGCAAACTTTACAAGCCTGCAGAGATCAAGGCGTTCCTCGACGAATATGTCATCGGCCAGGAAGAGGCCAAGCGTTTTCTGGCCGTGGCTGTGTACAATCACTACAAGCGCATCAACCTGAAGAACGACCTGATCGAGAAATCCAACATCCTGATGGTGGGACCCACCGGCACCGGCAAGACCCTGCTGGCGCGGACCATCGCCAAGATGCTCAACGTGCCCTTCGCCATCGTCGATGCAACGGTCCTGACCGAAGCCGGCTATGTGGGTGAAGACGTGGAAAGCATCCTGACGCGGTTGCTGCAGGATGCGGACTACGACGTATCGAAGGCCGAAAAGGGTATTGTCTTCATCGACGAGATCGACAAGATCGCCCGCAAGAGCGACAACCCTTCCATCACGCGCGACGTGTCGGGTGAAGGCGTGCAGCAGGCGCTCCTCAAGATTCTGGAAGGCAGCCTGGTCAACGTCCCGCCCCAGGGCGGCCGCAAGCATCCGGAGCAGCGGATGATCACGGTCAATACCGAGAACATCCTCTTCATCTGCGGCGGCGCGTTCGAAGGCATCGACCGTCACATCGCCCAGCGCCTCAATACGCAGGTCATCGGATACGGCGCCCGCAAGAAACACGAGACCATCGACACCGACAATCTCATTCAGTACGTAGCCCCGCAGGACCTGCGGGCCTACGGCCTGATTCCCGAGATCATCGGCCGTCTGCCCGTGCTCTGCCACCTCGACCCGCTCGACCGGCCGACGCTGCTGGCCATCCTCACCCGGCCGAAGAATGCCCTGGTCAAGCAGTACGAGGAACTCTTCGCCCTGGACGGCATCAAACTCAAGATCAAGCCCGAAGTGCTGGAATTCATCGTCGATACCTCGATCCAGTACAAGCTCGGCGCCCGTGGCCTCCGCTCCATCTGCGAAGCCATCATGACCGATGCCATGTTCGATGCCCCGACCAGCCACAAGAAGTCGCTGACGATCACCCTCGACTATGCCAAGGAGAAGATCGACAAATTCGCCGGCAAGATGATCGGCCTTGAGTAGGCACCGTTAGGTGGGGGTCTGGGGCAGAGACCCAGAAGAAAAAATGCTCCCGGGAGCAACAAAAAAGACTTAGCAACAAGCTAAGTCTTTTTTGGTGCTCCCTCAGGGGCTCGAACCCTGGACCCCAACATTAAGAGTGTCGTGCTCTACCAACTGAGCTAAGGAAGCAGGTCCCTTTCGTTTTGGGATTGCAAATGTAGGAACTTTTTTCCGACTGGCAAAATATTTTGATGAATTTTCACGGGTTTTTCTTAATTTTGGATAATTATCCCTGTAAACCCTTATCACCATGAAACGTTGGAGTCTGATCCTGCTGGCCTTCCTTTCCGCACTGGCGGTCAAGGCCCAGTCTTACGAGTATGGAAAACTTCGCTGCGCAGACGGCGACACCCTTCTCTATCGTTACCTTACCCCGGAAAATCCGGCTGCGGACGCACGGTATCCCCTTGTCCTGTACCTGCATACCTCCGGCGAACGCGGAAACGACAACGAAGGGACCATCTTCGGCGCCCAGATGTTCCTCAATCCCGTCAACCGGGAGGAGTATCCCTGCTTTGTCATCGTGCCGCAGTGCCCGGAAAACCATACCTGGGCCTTCGACGTGAGCCCCGGCTCCTACGATTTCCCGAAGGACTATCCGGAAAGCAAGATCATGAAGGAGGTGATGGAACTCGTGTACCTGTTCCGGCAGCGGCCGGACGTCGATCCGGACCGGGTCTATATCTACGGCATGTCGATGGGCGGAATCGGCGCGTTCGACGCCGTCGCCCGTCACCCGGAAGTCTTTGCCGCAGCGGTTCCCATCTGCGGCGACATCAATCCGGACCGGCTCGGCAAGTTCGAAGGCGTCTCCTTCAGCCTCTACCACGGCGACAGCGACCAGGCCGTCCCGGTTTCCGGTTCCCGGGATGCTTACCGGGCCCTGAAAGCCGCCGGCGCGGATGTCCGCTACCATGAGTTCCCGGGCTGCGGCCACGTGTGCTGGTGGAAGGCCTTCGAGATGCCGGATTTTATGCCCTGGCTGTTCTCGAAGCGCAAAAAGAACTAGCTCAATTTGTCGCCGTTCATCGAGATCAGGAATTCTTCGTTGTCGCGGGTCTTTTCGAGGCGGCTCTTCATGAATTCCATGGCTTCGAGCGAGGTCATGTCGGCCAGGTGGTTGCGCAGGATCCATACACGGTTGACATACTCGGGATCGTAGAGCAGGTCATCGCGGCGGGTGGAACTGAGCGTCACATCGACGGCCGGGAAGATGCGGCGGTTCGAGAGCTTGCGGTCGAGTTGGAGCTCCAGGTTGCCGGTGCCTTTGAATTCCTCGAAGATCACGTCGTCCATCTTGGAACCGGTTTCGGTGAGGGCCGTGGCCAGGATGGTCAGTGAGCCGCCGCCCTCGATGTTGCGGGCAGCGCCGAAAAAGCGCTTGGGCTTGTGGAGCGCATTGGCGTCCACACCGCCGGAGAGCACTTTGCCGGAGGCCGGCTGCACAGTGTTGAAGGCGCGTGCCAGGCGGGTGATCGAGTCGAGCAGGATGACCACGTCGTGGCCGCATTCGACCAGGCGTTTGGCTTTCTCGAGCACCATGTTGGCCACTTTCACGTGGTGGTCGGCCGGTTCGTCGAAGGTGGAGGCGATGACTTCGGCCTTGACGCTGCGCTGCATGTCGGTCACCTCTTCCGGACGTTCGTCGATGAGCAGGACGATCATATAGACTTCCGGATGGTTGTCGGCGATGGCGTTGGCGATGTCTTTCAGCAGGACGGTCTTACCGGTCTTGGGCTGGGCCACGATCAGGCCGCGCTGGCCTTTTCCGATCGGGGTGAACAGATCGACCACGCGGACCGAGATATTGCTGTTGTGTCCGTGGCCGGTCAGGTTGAATTTCTCGTTCGGGAAGAGCGGGGTCAGGAAATCGAAGGGGACGCGGTCGCGGATGAATTCCGGCGAACGGCCGTTGATGCGGTTGATCTTCACCAGCGGGAAATACTTGTCACCTTCGCGCGGCGGACGGATCTCGCCCAGGATGGTGTCGCCCGTCTTGAGGGCGTACATCTTGATCTGGCTCTGCGAGACGTAGATGTCATCGGGGGAGTTGAGGTAATTGTAGTCGGAGGAGCGCAGGAAACCGTAGCCGTCCGGCATGATCTCGAGCACACCCGTAGCTTCCACGATCCCTTCGAATTCGATGCGCGGCTGGCGGGGCTGCTGCGGCTGCTGCTGTTGCGGCTGCTGCATGGGCCTGGGCTGACGCTGCTGCTGTTGCTGTTGCTGCTGCGCTTGGGCCTGCGGCTGCGGGGCCTGCGGGGCCTGTTGCTGCGGCTGCTGGGCCTGCGGCTGTTCTTTCTTCGCTTCGGCCGGCTTTACGGCTTCTTCGGCCGGTGCGGCAGCGGCTTCACGCTGGACGCGCGGGCGCTGCTTCTTTTCCCCTTTCTTGTTCTGTTTCTGCTGCGGCTGCTCGCTTGCGGCGTTGTCCTGGACCTTGGCCGCCGGTTCTGCCGGGGCTGCTGCCGCTTCCGTCGCGCCGGCTTCCGGAGTTTCGGGCAGGGGGTTCTTGCGCGGACGGCCGCGTTTGCGTTTTTCCTGGGTCGGGGCCGGGGCCTCTGCGGCGGGGGCTTCGGCCGGAGCGGGCTCGGCTTCGCTGTTTGCCGCTTTCTCCTGTGCGGCTGCCTTCTTCCGGCTGCTCTTCCGCTGCTGTTTCTTGGCTGCGGCCGGGGATTCGTTGCTCTGTATGGCTTGTTCGTCCAGAATGGCGTAAACAAGGTCTTCCTTGCTCAGGGATTCGGGCTTACGGATTTTCAGTTCTTTTGCAATGGCAACAAGGTCATCTTGACTCTTGCTGTTCAGTTCGATGATGTCTAACATTTGTATGGATGGAAAAACCGGATCCGAAAGAGACGGGTTTACCGGTTCGTATTTGATGGGGCAAAGATAGTAAAAATATTTATTTATCCCAATAACTGGCTGATTTCTTGAACTGCAGCAGGTCGCTCAGCGCCGAAGCCTTGGCGGCGATCCGGAAGCTCCAGCTTTCCCACTGGCCGGTCGGCACCCAGGACACGGAGATGGCGAAACAGTGCAGGTCGTAGGTGGCGCTGACCTGCGTCGTGCTCAACTGCATCTTGGTCAGGTCGAAGCCGGTGTTGATGTTGAAATTCATCGCTTTGGTCAGGCGCAGCTGACCGGACAGGCTCAGGGTCTGGACGTGGCTGTGCTTGGTCTGCAGCTGGTCGTTGGCGACCTGGTAGGTCCGGGAATAGGAATAGTTGTAGTTGAAGCTCAGCGACCAGGGAATATTGGGATTCATATAGTAAACCCAGCCGCCGGGAATATATTCGCCGGTGATGGGGTGATAATACACGCGGGCGTAGTCGGAGTTGCCGCCGCTGGCCGAAGCGCCCTGCGACTTGTCGTTGTGTCCGTCGTTGCCGGAATACTTCCCGTCGCCGTTGATGGAGTAGGAGAGGGAGGCACTGGCATTGGTCAGGCGGAACGGCCGTCCGGTTTTCAGGACATTGAGCTGGTTGATGCGGCGTCCTTGCTCATTGATGGCATAGGGGTCCAGCGACATGTTTCCGTTGAGGCCCAGCTTGCCGAAGATGGTGGTGCTGGCCGTGACATTGATGTTCGACAGCCGCATCGAGTCCGCCAGGAAATTGTAGGAGCCCGAAATGTTGAGCTGGTCGAGCAGCTTGATCTTCTCGTATTTGTCTTTTGGATTCTCCGGCTCTTCGGCCATCGGGTCGGTACTCTTGAGCACCTTCGCTTCCAGGTTGTTGGCAAAGGAGAAGGAGAGGTTGGCGTTGCGGCCGGTGCCCGGCGGAGAATAAAGCTGGCCGGCATAGCGGTTGTAATCCACGGTCCGTTCCACGCCGTCCTTGTCGGTATAGGCGTAGGAGGTGTAGCCATTGGCCTTGGTGGCCAGGTTCGGGCTGAAGGAGAAACTCACCGAAGGGGTGATCATGTGCCGGATGGCCTGCAGCTTGCTCCGTTTTCCGAAATTGAACATACCGTAGATACGGGTGTTCATAGAGATGCCGCCCGAATAGTTCTGCGTCACGCCGAAGCGGCTGAACTGGTCGGTCCACAGGGTCTGGAGCTGGCCGGTCTCTTCGTCGTACTGGCGGTATTGTTCGCGGAAGAACCAGTTCATGCCGTAACTCACGCTGGGCGTGAACTGGAAATACTTCAGCAGCGTGAAGCCCGGCAGACCGATGTTGAAGCTGTGGTTGACACCGTTCTGCATGCGGTTGAGCATGGCCTTGTCCATGGCGAACTCGCTGGCCTTGAAGGCTACCTTGTTCTGCATCGTGGCATTGTAGCTGAAGGATATCTGCTCGTAGAAGCGCTCTTTCCCCACGCGGTTCTTGCGTTTGAAGGGATAGAAGCGGTTGACATTGAAGGTGATGTTGGGCAGGGTGAACGAATAGGAACTGTCGCGCGAGTTCTGGCTGTGCAGCATGTTGACCGACAGCGATACGCCGCTCCAGGCCTTGGAATAGGAAATCGAGGAGGAAGCCTGGTTCTGGAGGGCTTCGTTCACGTTGGCGGCGTTATAGCGGTTGTTGGACGGGCTGGAGAAATTCACGGAGGCCCGGAAGGTCGTACCGGGACGGGCCTTTGCGTCCTGGGAATGGCTCCAGTTCACGCCGAAGTTCTTCGATTCGGAGAACGACGAGGTCCCGCGTTCCCCGGTGATGTCGTCGGAATAGTTGATGGACAGGGAGCCGTCGAAGGCATACCTCTTTTTATAACGCGAAGTGAGCCGGGCGGCCCAGGAGCCATAGGTATAGACGTCGCCGGTAAGGGCCAGGTCCAGGTAGTCGCCGATGACGAAGGAATAGCCGAAATCGCGCAGGTAGATGCCGCGGGCGTTTTCTTCGCCGTAGGTGGGAATCAGGATGCCGCTCGCCCGGTCGGGCTTTTCGGGTACGAAGCCGAAGGGGATGATCAGCGGCAGCGGCACGTCTTCGATCACGGCGTAGGCGGGGCCGAACATCGTCTTCTGCCGGGGCTCGGTCATGATCTTGGCCGTGGTCATCTTCAGGTAGTAGTGGGGATGCTCTGCGTCGCAGACCGTGTACTGGCCGCCCGAGATGTTGATGGACTGGTCGGGCATCATCTTGAGCTTGCTGCCGATCAGCTTGCCTTCATCCTGCTTGGTGGCCATGTTCCGGATGCGGGCCTTGCGGGTCTGGAAATTGTAATAGACCTCGTCCATCTCATAGCTGGTCCCGCCCTGGGTCATCACCGGCCGGCCGCTCAGCTCGCCCGTGATGGTGTCGAGGATGCCCTTGGCATAGACCACGTTCATCTTGGTGTTGTAGGCCATGTAGTCGGCCTTGAGCTCCATGTCCTGGTACTTGGCCGTCACGTCGCCGAAATAGTAGATGATGTTCTTCTCGAGGTCTTCCATCACGGAGTCGCGGGCGGCGGAGAAGGCGGGCCGGTCGAGCGAACCTTTGGGCTGGGTGAACAGCGTATCGCGCTTTTCACCGTCCCAGACCAGCGAATCGATGCGCGGCAGAACGCGCAGCGAATCCGCTTCCTGGGCCAGGAGCGGGACGCTGAGTGCGGTCAGCAGCAGGACGATGAATATTCTTATTTTTTGCAAAACAAATTTCGTATCTTTGCAGAAAGGCAAAATTAATAATTTTTCAGCAACTAACATGCCATCACGAGGAAATATGCCGTTCAGGAGGCTCGTCATCCGGCTTGCAGCGCTCTTCTGGCTGTTGCTGCCTGCCGCTGCAGCGGCGCAGGACGGCGGCGTACGGCTCCGTACCGTGGTCATCGACGCCGGCCACGGCGGGCACGACCCGGGCGCCATTTCCAAGTACAGCAAACTCTCCGAGAAGCAGATCAACCTCGACCTGGCCCTGCGGCTGGGCGCCCTCATCGAGAAATCCTGTCCCGACGTGAAGGTCATCTATACCCGCAAGACCGACCGCTTCGTCGAACTGGTCGAGCGCGGCAACATCGCCAACCGCAACCACGCGGACCTGTTCATCTCCATCCATGTGAATTCGGCGGGCAGTTCGTCCGCCTCCGGCACGGAGACCTTCGTCATGGGTACCGACAAGAGTGCTTCCAACATGGAGGTCTGCAAGCGGGAGAACTCCGTGATCCTGCTGGAAGACGACTATTCCACGGCCTACGAAGGCTTCGATCCCGACAATCCGGAGTCCTACATCATCTTCAACCTGATGCAGAACGCGCACTTCGAGCAGAGCATCGCCTTCGCCGCCCTGGTGCAGCAGCAGTTCAAGACGAACGGGCCCATCAAGAAGAGCCGGGGCGTCCGGCAGGCGCCGCTGATGGTCCTCTGGCGCACGACGATGCCTTCCGTGCTGATCGAAGTCGGCTTCCTCTCCAATTCGTCCGACCGCAGCGTGATGAACCAGCCGGCCAACCGGCAGAAGATCGCCGAAGACATTTTCCGGGCCTTCCAGTCTTTCAAGCAGCAATACGATTCCAACGGCGGTACCTTTACGCTGGACGAAGAGGCGCTTGCCGCCCAGGAACCGGCGGATCCCGCGGATGAACCGGCCGTGTCGCCGGCTGCCGGCCCGCACTTCGAAATCCAGATCCTGGCCTCGAAGACCAAGCTGAAAAACGGCTCCCCGGAGCTCAAGGGGGAGAAGGATTACCACGTACGGTTTATCAACGGTTTCTATAAGTATTCTGTTGGTAACTTCGCCACGCGGGAGGCGGCCGCCCGCCAGCTTCCGGCCTTCCGTCGCAAATTTCCGGGGGCCTTCATCATCCCGGTCGAATGAGTGCCTGCCGGCTTTGAACCGGCTTGCGTTTATAAGTAGATTATTTTCAGTAGGGTAGCCGTTTGTTGTTTTTGTAAAGTGCTGATTATCAGTGCTGAACAAACACGGAAAAATTTTTTTCTTGATTTTTAGCTACTTGCGGATTTTTAAAAAAAACAATTGAAAAAAAGTTTTTTTTTCCACAGATTTTTCCCCAATTTTGTTGTTGGAACAAGACCTGAACCGACAACTTTATGACTCCCGACAACCAGATTACCGTATGGAACCGCTGCCTTGAGATCCTCAGGGACAACTTGAACGAAGAAACGTTCAAGACCTGGTTCGGTCCCATCAAGCCGATCTCGCTCGAAGACCAGCGTCTGACGATCGAGGTCCCCTCTGATTTCTGGCGGGAGTACATCGAAGAGCATTTCATCGGCCTGCTGAGCAAGGTGCTTCGCCGGGAGATCGGCCCTTCGGCCTCCCTTCTTTATAAGGTGCGCATTCTCGACGACATTTTCATCGAGCAGCGTCCCAAGGGCGGCCGTGTCCGCAATGCGGATATGCCCATCCCCGATGCGGGCGAGCACTACACCGGCAGCGTCTATGCGATTCCGGGCCTGCGCAAGCTCAATATCGAGCCCTGCCTCAATCCGGTCTATAATTTCGAGAATTTCATTGAAGGCAGCTGCAACCGCCTGGGCCGCTCCGCCGGCCTGAGCATCGCGGCCAACCCGGGCCGCAGCACCTTCAACCCGCTGTTCATCTACGGCGGTCCCGGCCTGGGCAAGACCCATCTGGCACAGGCCATCGGCATCGCCGTCAAGGAGCGCTTCCCGGAAAAAGTGGTGCTCTACGTCAGCGCCAACACCTTCCAGAACCAGTACATGAACGCCGCCTGCTCGGCCAAGAGTGCCAACAACGGCAACAAGGTGGCCGACTTCCTGCGCTTCTACCAGCTCATCGACGTGCTGATCATCGATGACGTGCAGGAGTTCGCCGAGAAGAAAGGCACGCAGGGCGCGTTCTTCCACATCTTCAATTACCTGCATCAGAGTGGCAAGCAGTTGATCCTGACCTCCGACAAGCCGCCGGTGGACCTGCAGGGACTCGACCAGCGCCTGCTCTCGCGCTTCAAGTGGGGACTCTCCGCGGAGCTGCTTCCCCCGGCCTATGAGACGCGCCTGGCCATCCTCAAGTCGAAGTGCGCCCGGGAAGGCGTCGTCATCTCCGACGAAGTGCTCTCGTTCGTCGCCCGCAGCGTCAAGTCGAACATCCGCGAGCTGGAAGGCATCCTTTTCTCGCTGATCGCCAACGCCACCTTCAACAAGCAGGAAATCACCCTGGACCTGGCCCAGCGGCTGGTGGACAAGATCGTGACCGATCCCAAGAGCGAGATCACGGTCGGCAAGATCCAGGAAGCCGTCTGCCGCTATTTCGGGATTACCGACGAGGTGTTCCTCTCCAAGACCCGCAAGCGCGAGATCGTCCAGGCCCGCCAGATTGCGATGTATCTGAGCCGCAGCCTTACCAAGACGTCGCTCTCCTCGATCGGCGCCCAGCTCGGCGGCAAGGACCACGCCACGGTGCTGCACGCCTGCAACACGGTGAACGACCTGATGGACACCGACCGCAGCTTCCGCGGCTTTGTCCACGACATCGAGCGCGTGCTCCAGTCGCCCGAGTAGTTTTTTTGGCGGTACGCCGTTTTTTCGTTATATTCGCCTTCCGTAGCCGGGTTTCCGGCTGCGGCGTTTTTTTGATTTAAACCGATAGTGTATGAATACAGAAAAAGTTTTGGGTTTCTTTCAGGAAATCACCCGGATTCCCCGTGAATCCGGGCATGAGGAACAGATTGTCGCCTATCTGCAGCAGTTCGCCGCGGCGCGCAGTCTGGAATGCAAGACCGACGAAGTGGGCAACGTGATGATTGCCAAGCCGGCTTCCAAGGGCTATGAAGATCATCCGACGGTTGTCCTCCAGGGCCATACCGACATGGTGTGCGAGAAGAAGAGCACGTCGGATTTCGACTTCTCCAAAGATCCGATCCACTATGTGATCGAAGACGGCTGGATGGTTGCCCACGACACGACGCTCGGTGCCGACAACGGCATCGGCGTGGCTACGGCGATGGCCATCCTGGACGATGACACGCTGCCGCATCCGCGCGTGGAATGTTTGTTCACGGTTTCCGAGGAGACGGGACTCGACGGCGCCCGCGCCGTGAAAAAGGACTTCATCTCGGGCAAGACCCTCATCAACCTGGATGACGAGGACGAAGGTTATTTTTGCGTCGGCTGCGCCGGCGGCATGGATACCGTGGGTACGTTCAAATACATCCCGATGCACCTGACGACCGATCATGTGCTGCTGAAGTTCACCATTGGCGGCGGCCAGGGCGGCCACAGCGGCGACGACATCGACAAGGGCCGCATCAACGGCGTGCAGCAGACCGCCCGTTTCGTCAACGAGGTCTGGAAATACCACGTGGAACTCTGCCGGATCGCCGCCGGCAACAAGCGCAATGCCATCGCCCGCGGCGGTGAAGTCATCCTGGCCGTACCCACCCGTCAGGTCCGGAAGGTCGTCGCGGCCTTCGCGGATTTCGCGGCCCGGCTGAAAGCCGAATACGCCATCACCGATCCGGGGCTCTATTTCGAGCACGAAAAGGTCGAATGGAAGAAAGAAGCCATCGATACGGATACCGCCCGGCGGGTGATTGCCGCCCTGCTGGCCATCCCGCACGGGGTCATCGCCATGAGCGCCGACATCCCCGGCCTGATCGAGACCTCGACCAACCTGGCTTCCGTCAAGATGGAGGAAGGACGCCGGATCGTGATCGGCACGATGCAGCGCAGCTCGGTCAACAGCCAGCGGATTTTCCTCTCGCAGCGCATCGCCGCCGTCCTGGAACTTGCCGGCGCGAAAGTCCGCCATTCCGACGGCTATCCCGGCTGGAAACCCAATATGCACTCGCACGTGAAGGATGTCTGCGTGGCTTCCTACAAGCGTCTGTTCGGCCGCGAACCGGTGGTCCGCGCCATCCACGCAGGCCTGGAGTGCGGCCTGTTCACCGAGAAATTCCCCGACGTGGACATGATCGCCTTCGGTCCGACCCTGCGCGGAGTCCATGCCCCCGGCGAACGCCTCGACCTGGCCTCGCTCGACCGTTTCTATGCCGTATTGCTTGATGTCCTCAAAAACCTGTAGATATGCCCAGACTCATTGCCCCTTCGATGCTTTCCGCCGACTTCGGTAATCTTGACCGCGACTGCCGCCGGGTAAACCGCAGCGCGGCCGGCTGGTTCCACCTCGACGTGATGGACGGCATCTTCGTTCCGAACATTTCCTTCGGCTTCCCGGTCTGCAAGGCCATTGCGGCCGTGGCCGAAAAGCCGCTCGACGCCCACCTGATGATCGTCGAGCCCTGGCGCTACATCGAGCGTTTTGCCCAGCTGGGCGTCAAATACCTGAGCGTCCACTACGAAGCCTGCGGCGACAGGCACCTGAAAGAATGTATCAAACTCATCCGCGAAAACGGCATGGGTGCAGGCGTCGCCATCAATCCCGAGACGCCGGCCGAAGTGCTGATCCCCTACCTGCGCAGCATCGACTATGTCGTGGTTATGGGGGTCCATCCCGGCTACAGCGGCCAGAAATACATCCCGGAGACGACCGAGAAGGTGGCTGTCCTTGCCGAGATGATCGCCAGCGCGGAAGCCGACTGCTTCATCGAGGTGGACGGCGGGGTGAACGTAGAGAATATCGCCGAACTCGAGCGTCTGGGTGCCGGTGTGTTCGTCGCCGGATCGGCCGCGTTCTCGTCGGGCGATCCCAAGGCGGCCGTCCGCGCCCTGCTGGATGCCTAAAGGACGTATTTGATCTCCTTGAAGCCGTAGGCGCGCAGCGTGCCGTCGCGGTGCTCCAGCAGCAGACGGGCCTTCGTGTCGATGCCCAGGATCCGGGCTTCGATGCGGAGGCCCGACCTGTGTTCGGTCGGGATGTCGCTGGAGGGCATCTCTTCGAAGAAGTGCCAGGCGCCCCGGCGGTAGAGCCGGGCCAGATAGGCTGCATCGAATCCGTTGCGGGCGTAATCCGAGTCGAGCTGGTCGTAGTAGCGGAAGCAGCAGGAGAGCAGCCTGGGCAGTTCTTCCTTTACGTCGTAGCTTTTCCCGGTCTGCAGGGTAAGGGACGTCGGATTGGGGAGGGAAGGGTCGAATTCCCGCTGGTTCATGTTCAGGCCGATGCCGGCGATGCTGGCGGCGATCTTCCCGTCTGCCAGGGTGTTCTCAATCAGGGTGCCGCAGATTTTCCGGTCACCGACATAGATGTCGTTCGGCCATTTGATGGTGGCGGTCACGCCCTCGCCTGCCAGATAGTCCAGCAGTCCCAGGGCGACGATCTGCGAGAGGATGAACTGTTCGGATACGGCGATGCAGGCCGGCTTGAGCAGGATGGAGAAGGTGAGGTTCTCGCCTGCACGGCTTTCCCAGCGGTTTCCTTTCTGGCCGCGGCCCGCCGTCTGGAACAGGGCGGCATAGACGCTGCGGTCGGGAAGGCTGTCTTTGTCGTTCATCAGCTGCGTATTGGTCGAATCGACCGTGTCAAACCATCGGATGGAATCTGCCATAATTTCAGTTTTGGGCCAAATGGCCGAATATTTGCAAGAAAGTCTTATATTTGTAATTTGTATTTCCCTGCAAAGATAGTTTAAATTTGATGAACGAGAAGAGTGAAGTCGGCGTAATCGCCGAAGCCATGCTGGAGAAGAAGGCTCAGGACGTCGTGTCGCTGGACCTGACGCGGATCGGCACAGCCATTGCCGACCATTTTGTGATCTGCAACGCAGATTCGACGACCCAGGTCGTCGCCATTTCCGATTATGTGGAGGAAATGATGGAGAAGGAGTTTGGCCGCAGCGTCCTGCGCAAGCAGGGGCGGGAGAACGCTTTCTGGATCATCCTCGACTACAGTGATATCGTCGTCCATATCTTCAAAACGGACCAGCGCCTGTTCTACCGGCTCGAGGACCTGTGGGCGGATGCTGTCAAAACCACTTATACCGACAAGGAAGCTTAAATGAACAACGATAACAAGAACCCCCGCATGCCGCAGGATGACGGCCAGCGGCGGATGCGTCAGCCGCGTCGCGGTTTCAACTGGTTTTCACTGGTCTATCTGCTCCTTCTGCTGGGGCTGGCCTATATGTGGTCGTCCACCGGCACGGCCGATCCGCTCAAGCGCGAGTGGATGGATGTCAAGGACAGCCTGCTGGTGAGCGGTGACGTGGACAAGCTGGTCTATGTGCGGAACGAGCGCAAAGGCGAAATCTTCCTCCGGCAGACGGCCCTGGACAAATACAAGAACCTCTATGGCGGCCGCGAACCCAAGGGCGGACCGCATTTCTATTTCCTGGTTTCCGAGAAATTCGATGCCGAGAAGGAACTGGACGCCTTGCTGGAGTCCCTGCCGGCTGAAAAACGCTTCCGTGTGGTCGTGGACGAACACAAGAACTACTGGGGCCCGATCCTCGAGTGGCTTCTTTTCCCCTTGCTGCTGCTGGGCATGTTCTTCCTCTTCATGCGCCCGATGCGCAACATGGGCGGCGGCGCTGCCGGCGGCGGCATTTTCAATGTCGGCAAGTCGCAGGCGAAGCTCTACGAAAAGGCCGGTAGCGTGAAGGTCACCTTCAAGGATGTGGCCGGCATGGAGGAAGCCAAGGTGGAGGTCAAGGAGATCGTGGATTTCCTCAAGAATCCGAAGAAATATACCGCCCTGGGCGGCAAGATTCCCAAGGGCGCCCTGCTGGTCGGCCCTCCGGGTACCGGCAAGACGCTGCTGGCCAAGGCTGTCGCCGGTGAGGCGGATGTGCCTTTCTTCTCGATGTCGGGTTCCGATTTCGTGGAGATGTTCGTCGGCGTGGGTGCCTCGCGCGTCCGCGACCTCTTCCGCCAGGCCAAGGAGAAAGCGCCCTGCATCGTCTTCATCGACGAGATCGACGCCGTCGGCCGGGCCCGCAGCAAGAATGCCGGCTTTACCTCCAACGACGAACGCGAGAATACCCTCAACCAGCTGCTCACCGAGATGGACGGCTTCGGCTCCAATTCGGGCGTCATCATCCTTGCGGCCACCAACCGGGCCGACATCCTCGACAAGGCCCTGATGCGTGCCGGCCGTTTCGACCGCCAGATCCACGTCGATCTGCCCGAACTCAAGGAACGCCTTGACATCTTCAAGGTGCACCTGCGCAATATCAAGCTGGAACCGGGCTTCCAGATCGATTTCCTGGCCAAGCAGACCCCGGGTTTCAGCGGCGCGGACATCGCCAATGTGTGCAACGAAGCCGCACTGATCGCCGCCCGCAAGAACAAGCAGGTGGTGGAGAAGCAGGACTTCCTCGATGCCATCGACCGCATCGTCGGCGGCCTGGAACGCAAGAGCAAGATCATCACGCCCGAAGAGAAGAATACCATCGCCCACCACGAGGCGGGTCACGCTACGGTCAGCTGGCTGCTGCCCAATGCCAATCCGCTGCTGAAGGTGACCATCATCCCGCGCGGCCAGAGCCTGGGTGCCGCCTGGTATCTGCCGGAGGAACGCCAGCTTACGACCACCGAGCAGATGATGGACGAAATGGCGGCCACCATCGGCGGCCGTGTGGCCGAGGAGATTGTCAACGGCCGCATCTCGACCGGTGCGCTGAGCGACCTGGAGAAACTCACCAAGCAGGCCTATGCGATGGTTACCTATTTCGGCATGAGCGAGAAGGTCGGCAACCTGTCGTACTACGACTCCACCGGCAGCCGCGACATGGCTTTCAGCAAGCCCTACAGCGAAAAGACCGCCGAACTGATCGACGATGAAGTCAAGCGCCTCATCGACGAGGCCCACGCCACGGCCCTGAAGGTCCTGACCGAAAACCGGGAAGGTTTCGAGAAACTGGCCCAGCTGCTGCTGGAACGCGAAGTCGTCTTCTCCGAAGACCTTGAGGCGATTTTCGGCCCGCGCAAGGGCGGTGTCGATCCCAACCGGATGCTGCGGGATGACGCGCCGGTAGCGGAAACCCCGGAAACGCAGGATACAACGGAGGCCTGACCATGGGAACGCTGCTGAAACGGACCGTTTTCGGACTCTTGTTCACCCTCGTCGTCGTGGGCGGGCTCTTCACGCCCTGGGGCCTGCTCGCCCTGGTCGTCCTCCTGTCCGTCCTGCTGGGCTACGAGTTTTTCAAGATGACGGTGGAAACCCGTTTCCGCAAGGAGGCTGTCTGTATTTCCCTGGCCTCCCTGACCGCGCTGGTCCTGTTGTTCTTCCATTTCCAGGCGGGGCTGCCGCTCCGCTTCGTGGGACTGGCCTTTATCCCCGTCGCCCTGGCCCATATTCTCCTGCTCTTCGATGCGGCGCAGGACCATGCTTTTCCCGCTGCCGTCTATTTCCCGCTGCTGTATGTCACGCTGCCGCTGGCTGCGGCCCTGTGGCTCGCCTGGCCCGGGGGCGTGTTTACCTGGCGCCTGCTGCTGGGCCTGATCGTCCTGCTCTGGCTCAATGACATCGGGGCCTATGTCTTCGGCATGTCGATGGGGCAGCGGCCGGATAGCCGCAAGCTTTTCCCCGCGCTCTCTCCCAAGAAATCCTGGATCGGCGTGGTGGGCGGCACCTTGTTTTCCTTCCTGGCGGCGTGGGTGGTTTCAGCCTCCTTCGGCGCCGCTGTCCTTCCGCGGGTGCATTGGTTTGCCCTTGCCTTGCTGGTTTCTGTCTTCGGCGTCCTGGGCGACCTGTATGAATCGCTTCTCAAGCGGCACGCCGGCGTGAAAGACGCCAGCCAGTTGATTCCCGGCCATGGCGGTTTGCTCGACCGTTTCGACGACGTGATTTTCGTCCTGCCGCTGGCCGCACTCTACCTGTCTCTATTTTCCCTCTTATGAAACTGGATAAAAATACTTACGGGACTGTGCTGCTGGTCTATCTGGTCTGTGCCGTCGCTATCTTCCTCCTGCTGCGCTTCGTGCCGCAGGGATGGATCAAATGGCCGCTCACGCTCGGCCTGCTCTGGGTGTGCGGCTGGCAGACCTATTTCCACATGGTACCCGACCGGAAACCGGTCGGCGACAACCACCGGGTGACGGCTGTCTCGGACGGGAAAGTCGTCCATATCGGCAAAGTCTTCGAATCGGGCTATCTGAAACGGGAGGCGCTCATGGTTTCCGTCTATATGGATTTCTGGGACCTGCATGCCAATTTCTGGCCGGTGACGGGTGCGGTATCCTACACCCAGTATTTTCCCGGCAAACACATGCTGGCGTTCAAGCCCAAGGCCTCCGAAGAAAACGAGCATTGCTGCACGGCCATCCGCACCCCGGAGGGAAAAGAAGTGATGTTCAAGCAACTGGCCGGCGGTTTCGCCCGCAGGATCGTCTGCTATGCGAAGCCCGGGATGGCGGTCCGCGCCGGCGAGCAGTGCGGCATCATCAAGTTCGGTTCCCGCATCGACTATTACCTGCCGCTTGACGCGCAGCTGCGCGTCAAGGTCGGCGACCTGGTCAAGGGCGTTTCTTCCCTGATCGCCGAAATCTAAGCACTTTCGTTATTTGTTGTACAGACGGGGACGCCCGTCGGCATTGGCCACGGACAGGCCGACGCCGAACATCATGTTGACGTGGACCAGCGTACCCGCGAAGTCCCAGTCTTCCCGGTATTCGTCGGAGGGCTTGTGGTACCAGTCCGAACGGGGATACTTGTTGGGGCGGGAGGGATCCACCAGGTCCTTCCCGTATTCGATCACCACGGCCGGAACGCCTTTCTTCACGAAATTGAAATGGTCGGAGCGGAAATACCAGCCGTCCGAGTTGTCATTGTGGAAGACGACATAACGCCCCTGGGCGCCGGCACAGGCCATGATGTAGTTGTCCAGTTCACTTTGCCCGCCGCCCAGCACCATGACGTCGTGGGTCAGGGGCTCCGGTGCGATGCAGTCAAAATTGATGCAGGCGGCCGTCTTTTCCATCGGGAAGGCGGGATGGGCGCAGTAATACTCCGAACCGAAGAGGCCGCTTTCTTCGAGCGTGGGGATGAAGAAGACCATCGAACGGCGGGGCCGGACGGGGAGTTCCCCGTATTTCTTGGCCAGCATCAGCACGGCGGCCATGCCCGAACCGTTGTCGGAGGCGCCGTTGTAGATCGGGTCGCCGGTTTCGTCAGGCGTACCATAGCCGAAATGGTCCCAGTGGGCGCTGAACACCACGGCTTCGTCCTTGAGGTCCGTACCCGGCAGGACGCCGGCCACGTTGCAGGTCTCCTGGATCTGGTAGGTCACATCCATTTCCAGATTGCCTGTCAGATTCAGGCTGAAGGCCTTGAATCCCGGCCGTTTGGCAGCGGCGACCGTCTCGTCGAAATCAACGCCTGCGGCTTCGAACAGCTTGCGGCAGCCGTCCTCGTGCAGCCAGCCTTTCATCCCGAGCTCTCCGGCATTGCGGCTTTCCAGGTCGTAGAGGGCCAGGTTGCTGCCCACGTGGGTGGCACAGACGTTCCAGCCGTAGCTGGCGGCGGCCGTATTGTGCAGGACCAGGCAGCCGGCGGCGCCCAGCCGCTGCGCCTGTTCGAACTTGTAGGTCCAGCGGCCGTAATAGGTCATGTTCCGGCCCTGGAAGAGCGTTTCATCGTAAAAACCCGGATCGTTCACCATCGCGATGATGATCTTCCCCCTGACGTCCACCCCCTCGTAGTCGTTCCAGCCGAATTCGGGTGCATCGATGCCGAAGCCGCAGAAGACGAATTCCGCTTTGGGAATGCTCACTTTTTCCGTGGCGCGGGCCGTCCAGGCCACCAGGTCTTCGGGCTGGCGGAGTTCCACCTTTTTCCGGCCGGCTTTCAACTTGAACTTCCCGCCGGCAGGCTTGCAGACGGCCGAGATGGTCTTGACTTTCTGGAAATAGCTGTCGCCGAAAGCCGGCTCCAGGCCCAGCGCCTTCATTTCGCCGGCCAGGTAATGGATGGTTTTGGTCTCGTATTCCGTCATCGGCATCCGACCGCCGAAAGCGTCGGATCCGAGGGTCTGGATCCATGCGCGCATCTGTGCTTCCTCTTCTTGCAGGGTGGTGTGTTTCCCCTTGTCCTGGGCCCGGGCGGTCAACAAGGGGAGGAAGGCGGCAAGCGCCGTGAGCATCAGCAGACTGGTCTTTTTCATTTTCTTGTCGGTTTTCCTACAAAGATAAGGGTTTTTTGCCTAAATTTACAGGGAAATACGATGACTATGACCAAGAAAATCACCATCGCCCTGCTCGCCGTCCTGCTCGCGGCGGCGGCCTACGGCCAGGCCGGCATGAAAAAAGTCTATGACGAGGAAATCAACGTGAACCAGCAGATCGACAAGGCGCTTTCCCAGGCGAAATCCGCGGGGAAGTTCGTGGTCTGCCAGGTCGGCGGAAACTGGTGCCCCTGGTGCCTGCGCTTTGCCGATTTCATCACGAAGGATGCCGACATCAGCAAACTGATCGCCGACAATTTCGTCTATATCCACGTCAACTACAATCCCCGTGCGGATAAGACCGATGCCGCGAAGGCCCGGGAGGCTGAAAAGATGATGAAGCGCCTCGGCAATCCGGGCCGCTTCGGATATCCGGTCTTCGTGGTGCTCGATGCCAAGGGCAAGGTCCTCCATACGCAGGACTCCAGTTTCCTGGAAGAGGGCCAGGGCTACGACAAGGCCAAGGTCCAGCGTTTCTTCAAGAACTGGACGCCGGCCGCCGTCGGCGCGAAATAACGCCGCCCCATGAAACGGATCCTGTCTTTGTTCGCGGCGCTGCTGCTCTGCGGCAGTGCGCTGGCCCAGTCTTATGTGCCGTCCCCGGAAAACCTGCGGGAGCGGGCCGCTTTCCAGCAGCACCGCCTCGGCATCTTCCTCCACTGGGGCATCTATGCCACCTATGCCCAGGGAGAATGGTATCTGGAAACGGCGGGGCTCCGGCAGGAAGACTACGCCGTTGCCGCCCAGAGTTTCTGCCCCTCGCGCTTTGACGCCGCAGCCTGGGCCCGGGCCTTCCGTGACGCAGGTGCGGGCTATGTGACCATCACCTCGCGCCATCACGACGGCTTTTCCCTGTTCAAGTCGGCTGCGTCAAGCTATAACATCGTGGATGCCACGCCTTTCGGCCGCGACATCGTGGCTGAACTCGCCCGGGCCTGTGCCGATGAAGGCCTGCGGTTCCAGGCCTATTATTCGCTGCTGGACTGGATCCGCGAAGACTACCCGCAGGGGCGTACCGGCCTGAAAACGGGCCGCAAGGGCGACCGGCAGGACTATGGTCACTACTTCGATTTCATGAAGGCCCAGGTCAAAGAATTGATCACGCAGTACCCCAACCTGTCCGCCCTGTGGTTCGACGGCCTCTGGGACCACGACCAGGATCCGGATTTCGACTGGCGGATGCCGGAATTCTATGCCTATATCCACCGTCTCAAGCCGGAGCTGCTGATCGGCAACAACCATCACCAGCTGCCGATTGACGGCGAGGATTTCCAGATGTTCGAGCGCGACCTGCCGGGCGAGAACAAAGCCGGTTATTCGGGGCAGGGGATCGGCACGCTGCCGCTGGAGATGTGCCAGACGATGAACAGCGCCTGGGGCTACCGGATCGACGATCCTTGGTACAAGAGCGTCCGGGAACTGGTACACCTGCTGGTCCGCGCCGCCGCCAAGAATGCCAACCTGCTGCTGAACATCGGCCCGATGGCCAACGGGGAACTGCCCGCCCCGGCGCTGGACCGCCTCGCCGGCCTGGGCCGCTGGATGCGCGGCCACAGCGTCTCGGTGGACGGGACCACCTCCACCCCCGTCCCCGAACAGTCCTGGGGCGTGACGACGCAGAACGACCGGACACTCTTCCTGCACATCCTCACCCCGGAAGCCCTTCCGTGCCGCGACGGCCTCTGCAAGCTGGTCGTCGCTTTGCCGCCGGACCTCCGCCCGTCCCGCAAGGACGCCGTCACGCTTCTGGCCGATGCCACGCCGCTCCCGTACGAAATCTCCAACGACGGCTTCCTGACCATCACCCTCCCGCAATCTGCCATCGAAGACATCGATACGATCATCTGCTTATCCCTCAATGGCTTTTGAGTTCATTGAATCGCACCGTCGCCGCAGGCGTCGTCGCTGCACGACGCGGTGAACTATCCGGTAGACGGGAACAAGGGTGCGGCGGACATCTCGATTCCGCTCTATACCGTCCCCGATCCGATGGCGGAGAAGTACTATGGCGTGAATGAAGCCTTCTATGGAGTTTTATATAATCACATACCCAATTTATTATGGCGATCCAACACCTTATAAAATTTCATATACGGAATGGGGGTTTTATTAGTTTAAGCCTGTTCCTTTTTTTGACTATTTCGTGTTCATCTCTGAATCTGCGTTATTCTCCTCCTTTTCCGGGTGCCGAAACTCCGGAAGAGCGGATGGTTTTGATAGCACTAGAGGATTTTGTAAACATCAAGCAACTGGCTAAACAGGATACGATCTTTTCTATCAGGTTTCAAGATAGTGTTTTTCATCGTATGATCTGGAATAATGAAACAAAACAATGGCAAAGAGGGGCATTGTACCCGGGGGTAAAATGTGTGCAAATAATTGGTGAAAGTGATGTTAGGTTCCCCGCTAATTGGGAGTCGGCTTTCCCTCACCATTATTATCTACACCAAGGAAAGTTGTTTTTATGGTACGGTGGAAGCTACAAAACAACACAGACGATAAAGGATATTATGTATCAGTGGAAAATCATAGATCCTTCTCTTATATGGATGGAGTTCTCAGAGAATGATAGTAAAAAGGCCGTCTATTACTTTTTTAAGAGTGATGGCTCTCTTCATTACAAAAGGATAATAACGAATAAGACTGTTTTTGAACCTCCCAAAGGATTATAAATGATGTGCGACAATACCGAAGACGACGTCTAATGACTTGCTTGAGAATAAACACATTATGCATATTACTATGGGACAAGAATTCCGTACCGAGACGCTGGCGTACACCTATACCAGCGGCACGAACCGGCTGGGGAAGGTAACGGTGGGCGGCTCGCAGAAGTCGTACGCCTACAACGCCGACGGCACGATGAAGACCGACGGCCTGGGCGCCACCATCGGTTCGCTCTGCGCGCAGGCGGTGGTCAACCACTGCACGGCCGGCAAGGCCGGTGCCGAACTTACGAATGGGAAGGAGTGGCGCGATTCAAAGGGAAATAAGATCGTAGACCATAGTAATATTCATGTGTATATTTTTTATGACCCTAAATCATTTAAACGCCAATCAAATAAAATGTATCACGACGCGGTAGTTAAATACGGCGAAAGGAGTGTAGCTTTGAGCGATGTTACAACAGTTCAAGACTTGCCAGCACCAACAGGAGATATCAGTCACGCGCAACTGAATTTGAATACATGCAAATCAAATAGCAAAACACAACATGAATTAAAAGGTAGCAGGCAAACCTTAGTGGAGGTCTTTTTTAACTCATTCGATTTCAAAACCGTACGTGGCACTTCTCATGGAGTTAGTTACGATAATTTATGGAGACCCTCTTACCAGAGGAACTCTGGGGTTGGATTACCTTCAAAATAAGCGATCACATGAAAAAGATACCATTATATATCGTGTTCTGCTTTTTGTTATTAGGAGTTACTATCCTTTTTTTCTTTTTCCCGAGAAAAGTATCCTTTGAATTGACTAAGCAAATCGAAAAACCCCGTATCGAGTTCGATTACTCTTATTACGGGTGGTTGAATTATGTAGCTGAAAAAGAAAGGCTTTTCTTTTACTTGTACGAATACTATAACTCACCCAAATATTCGTACAATATGAATGGTTTAGGCTATGATTCTCTCTATGTTGAAAATCTTTCTAAAGACTTGGACTTTATAAATAGCGATTATCTGATAACCTATCAAAGAAAACTTTCAAAGCTACATCATTCACCTTATTTAACGATTTCAAAAGATGGCTTATATGATTATGATAAAAGAATACCTTTAATACCAACTTGGGACAAAGAAGTGACGGATAGTTTGTATATATATAGGATTAAAAAGAATAATAGGTTCAGAGCCCCGGGACCTTGATTATTTAAAGAACATGCGCTGAGCTATTATGGATCAGTTTTGGATTTCTATACGAATATATTATATTTCGGTAGCGCCAGAACCAACTTATTCCGGCTTCCCGGGCAAGCGTCTCTACGTGGTATAGGTCGCCGATATACACCAGCACTTCCGACGCCAGCTTGTTGTCTTCGCTCATAGCCTCAGTGAACTTGCGTCTGGCATGGGCCCAGCAGCCGAGCATGGTCTTGTCCTCCAGGCCGTCGAAGTGATCGTACACCTCGTAGCCGTCACTTTGGATGGCTCCGCTGTAGTCCTTCAGCAGGTTCATCGCCGTCCGCGTGCTGCGGGAGCCCAGGTCGTAGATAGTATCCCAAAGTGTGTCCGTATAGGTAGAAAGACAAAAAGTGCTGTGCCGCCAAATTGGCGCACGGGAATCCGTCATTGAGGGCGCTTGGAGGCCGATGGACGTGCGCCTGCAGCCGAAATTGAACTGCCCCCTAAAAGTTGGACGGGTTATTGATTTGTTTTAGATAATTCTTCCTATAGTCGACGGGGCTCATTTTTAGTCTGGTTTTTATACGATCATGATTGTAATAATGGATA